>JAEEGJ010003008.1_pt1 | contig 70934 bp, 75 predicted proteins | sample 8958761 | NCBI WGS metagenome assembly JAEEGJ01 (sample SAMN16246546, study PRJNA631951) | gut metagenome | biome: gut microbiome; feature: rumen; material: RS-attached | host: Bos | place: Iran: Karaj | collected 2018-10 | reverse complement strand
TCAGCATTATCACTCAGCTCCTTTCTCTCCTATTTTACCACATTTCATCAAAAAAAGTCCAGCTTTTTCACTGGACTTTTTCGACAGACTGCAAGCTCCCTAAAAAGGGAGCTTTTTTTACATATATAATCCTATTCCGACAAAATATATTGACAAAATGACAACATTCTGATAAAATATAATTATCATGATAAAGGGAGGAATTAACATGAAATGTAAATACTGCAACTATGAAAACAAAGACGGAGACAGATACTGTGAGAACTGCGGAGCTTCTCTTGAAGAGTCGTCGGGGGCAATGGACGATATTTCCGCAATACCGACAGTAGCATCTGGCACTTCGACAGAAAGCACATCATCTGTAGATAATGGTCAGGCTGTTAATTACGGACAGTCCAATAATTACGGACAGCCTACTGGATACGGACAGCAGGGTAGCAATTATGGTCAGTCCAATAACTACGGTCAGTCAAACAATTATGGACAACCAACGGGATACGGACAGCAGGGTAGCAATTATGGTCAGTCCAATAACTATGGTCAGTCTAACAATTACGGACAACCTACGGGGTATGGACAGCAGGGCGGCGGTTATGGTCAGCCTAATAATTATGGACAGCAGCAGTATGGCTATGGACAGCAGAATATGTATAACGGACCGATTTATGGATTCCAGGGACCATTCAATGAGAGTGACGAAAGTCCTAAATATGTTGGATTCGGTGAGGCTATCAAGCTTTATTTCAAGAACTATTTTAATTTCAAGGGTCGTTCTACACGAAGCGAGTTCTGGTTTGGATATCTGTTCAATTTTATAGTAAGTGTAGTTGTGGGCTGTATAACGGGTTCAATTGTATATTCATCTATGATGTCAAATATTACAAAACATCCGGCATCATATTATTCAACATATTCGGCAATAGAAGATATTACTAAGGGTACATTAGGAATTACTATAGTTTCCTTAATAATAGGTATAGTACTTGGGATACCTTTATGGTCAAGTGCAGTAAGAAGGCTTCATGACGCAGGAAAGTCTGGATTATGGGTGTTATTACTTTTTGTTTGTTATATTCCGACAATATTCAACTTTTTACCGGGCGTTCCCGCAGAGATTATGGGCGGACTTTCATGTCTGTTTTTGCCTATAGCTCTTGTTGGACTTATACTGAACATAATATTCTGGTGCAGACCGAGTGTTGGCGAAAACCAGTGGGGCTTGCCAGCTAAACCTAAATATTAAATAATTAAAGGCTTACGTTGTAAGCCTTTTAATTTTTACCTAATTATTAAGAATTCATAGTTCAAATCTTATACCTGTTTTTGTAAGTTAATTTTGCCTTATGCGAAATATCGTCAACAAATGCATATTTAGCAGCAGAATAACCATTTGGTTTACCATTCGGCATACGTTCAATTCTGCCGTCATTGATATCTTTTAGTATCTGAATTTTCAAATTGCTGTATTCTTCAGCAATATCAGGATTATCCATTAAGTAATCTCTGAAATACAGTTCGTTCCAGTCACCTAAGTAACGAATGTGCAATAAAAATACTCTTTGTCCGAAGCCGTTTACGGTCATGCCCTTTGACATTAATAGCTCAAATGGCTCTTCTTTACGATATAATATCTCGGTGCCGAAATCTATCTCTTTTAACGCTTCTACCAATTTCTTGATATGGCAAGTATCATCGATCTCAAGAAGTATGTCAACAATAGGCTTGGCCTTTATATTCGGAATAGCAGTGCTACCTATATGATTTATCCTTGCAATGCCATTTTCGCTTAGAACGCTGAGTATCTTGTCTTTTTCTTCTTCATACCATTCTGAATAATCTGATATTACATCCTTCAATTCGATGGGAAATGTTTTTTGAAACTCATCAGGTGATAATTCTGATATATGTTCTTTCATAGATAATAATTCCTATATTATAATATATATTATACCATTAATTATTTGTCATCATCTGCGCCAAAATACAAATCTGTCATTTGCTGCAAGCCAAACTTTTCTACGAACTTTTCAAAGGATTCCCTTGCCTTTGCCAAATTATATCCCTTTTCAGCAAAGAAATCGTCATCCATATCACTGAGTTGTGAATAAAATTCAAGACCGATAAGGAGGTTTTCCTTTGTATTTGTGTCTGCTAGACTATTAATTTCGTCGACAGCGTCCTGAATTTCACCGTTTTTCATCCGATCTACGAGAAATTCAACTTTTTGGCGTTCTCTTTGTTGTAACATGAGGCTCATGGACTCAGACTTTGCACCGAAAAGTATTTTTGCGATAACGGCTGTCAGTTCCTTTATTTGTCGCATGATATAATCATTTTCAAACATAAATAGTTACCTCCAATTCATTATGATATGCATACGCCGACCTGCAATATATAACACAGGTCGGCGAAATAATTAGAAATCGAGTTTTGAGCGAAGCTTTTCAAAGAAGCTTTGACGTTTTGCGTAGTTCTTTTCATTAAGCGACTCCTCAAATTGTTTGAGCAGGTCTTTTTGCTTCTTTGAGAGGTTCTTAGGAACTTCCACATATATCTTCACGTACTGATTTCCACGGTCTGTACGGTGAATACGGGTGACTCCCTTACCTTTGAGACGGAAGATAGTACCTGTCTGAGTTCCTTCGCTGATAGTATATTTTACGTCGCCGTCAATAGTCGGAACAGTGATTTCTGCGCCGAGGACAGCTTCCATATAAGTAACAGGGATATCGCAGTGTATGTCATAGCCCTCACGCCTGAAAATTGGGTGAGACTTAACATTGATACCCACAAGGAGATCACCATTTGGACCGCCGTTTACACCACAGTCACCCTGACCGCCGATACGTAGTGTCTGTCCGTCGTCAATACCTGCAGGGATATCAACAGAAACAGTTTTTTGAACCCTGATACGTCCTACTCCGCGGCACTTGCTGCATGGACTCTTGATTATCTTACCCTTTCCGCCGCAGTGAGGGCAAGCTTTTGTAGAAGAAATAGCTCCAAATGGAGTACGCTGAGTAGCTTTGATAGTGCCTCTGCCTTGACAGTCTGGGCATATATCGGGTTGAGTGCCTGGTTCAGCGCCTGATCCTTTACAGGATTCACATACACACATACGGTTTATTTTGATATCCTGTTTTTTACCATTGCAGGCGTCCATAAAGCTTATGGAAACAGTCTCCTGTATATCTGCACCTCTGCGCGGAGCGTTTGCATTGGAGCGTTTGGCGCCACCGCCAAAGCCAAAGCCACCGAAGATACTGCCGAGGATATCGTCCATATCGGCAAAGCCGCCAAAACCACCCATGCCGTCAGCGCCGCCGCCGTAGCTCGGGTCAACTCCTGCATGACCAAACTGATCATAGCGAGCACGCTTTTCAGGGTCTGAAAGTACCTCGTTGGCCTCATTTATCTCCTGGAACTTCTCAACGTATGATGGATCGTCGGGGTGGAGGTCGGGGTGATTTTCTCTTGCCTTTTTACGGAAGGCTTTTTTTATCTCGTCCTCGGAAGCACCCTTCTGAATACCGAGGATTTCATAATAATCTCTTTTTTCAGCCATATATCTATTCTCCGTTCATCTTAATTCGTAATTCGTAATGCATAATGCGTAATTAAATATACAATACATAAATAATTACGAACTACGAATTAAGCATTACGCATTATATTAATACACCTTAAGTGGAGGGGAGAGTTTCCACTCCAATAATTGTGCCATAATCACTTCAAAATGGCGCACTTTTTTCACGCCCGAATACACCTTTAGGGCGGAAAATATTTCCGCCCTAAAGCATTATAAGCTTTCGTCAACTGATTCTTCGTATTTGCCTCTGCCGCCATCGTAATCTGTAAGATTATCGTTCGCAAGTCCATAGAACCATTTGAACGCAATGCATATCAGAGCTGCAAAAGCGGCTATGAGCAATATCGTTCTTAGCTTTTTCATTATACTTCTGTAAAGTCTGCATCAACTACTCCGTCGTCATTTCCGCTCTGAGCACCTGCATCAGCTGCACCACCCATGTTAGCAAACTGTGAAGGATCAATACCTCCCTGTCCGCCGTTAGGGGCTGCCTGTTGGTAAATCTTTGCAGAGAGATCATAGAATGCCTTCTGGAGATCTTCCTTAAGAGATTTGATTTCGTCATTATTGTCGGCTGCGATAGCAGACTTGAGAGCTGTACACTTAGCCTCGATATTGGATTTTTCATCAGCGGAAACCTTGTCGCCAAAGTCTGTGAGAGCCTTTTCACACTGGAATACAAGGTTTTCAGCTTCGTTCTTGTTGTCAACTGCTTCACGGCGCTTCTTGTCCTCAGCTGCGTACTGCTCTGCTTCCTTGACAGCTTTATCGATATCCTCCTTGGACATATTCGTAGAAGCTGTGATAGAGATGTTCTGCTCCTTGCCTGTGCCGAGGTCCTTAGCGGATACGTGAACGATACCGTTCTGGTCAATGTCAAATGTTACCTCAATCTGTGGAATTCCTCTTGGTGCAGGAGCTATACCGTCAAGACGGAAAGTTCCGAGCTGCTTGTTATCACGTGCAAATTCACGCTCACCCTGAAGAACATTGATATCAACTGCAGGCTGATTGTCTGCGTATGTTGAGAATACCTGTGACTTCTTTGTAGGGATAGTTGTATTTCTTTCAATCATTCTTGTGCAAACGCCGCCTGCTGTTTCAATACCGAGAGAAAGAGGAGTTACATCAAGGAGAAGGAGACCGTTCTTAACGTCGCCGCCGAGAACGCCGCCTTGATATGCAGCACCAAGAGCTACGCATTCGTCAGGGTTGATACCCTTGAATGGTTCTTTTCCGATAAGTTTCTTTACAGCTTCCTGTACAGCAGGAATTCTTGAAGAACCGCCGACCATGAGAACTTTATTGATCTCTGAGATGCTGAGTCCACTGTCGTTGAGAGCCTGTCTTACTGGTCCCATTGTTGCCTCTACGAGGTCAGCTGTGAGCTCGTTAAACTTAGCTTGTGTTAGAGTGAGGTCGAGGTGTTTAGGTGTGCCAGAAGCGTCTACAGTGATGAATGGGATATTGATATTGGATGTTGTTGTGGAAGAAAGTTCAATCTTTGACTTTTCAGCTGCATCCTTAAGTCTCTGAGCAGCCATTTTGTCCTGTGAAAGGTCAATGCCCTCAGTTTTCTTGAATTCATCAACTATCCAGTTGATGATACGCTGATCGAAGTCGTCACCACCGAGGCGATTGTTACCTGCAGTAGCAAGTACTTGCTGAACGTCCTCGCCCATTTCAATGATAGATACATCAAATGTACCGCCACCGAGGTCGTAAACCATTACGGTCTGCTCTTCTTCCTTATCGATACCATATGAAAGAGCAGCTGCTGTAGGCTCGTTTATGATACGCTTAACAGTAAGACCTGCAATCTGACCAGCGTCCTTTGTAGCCTGTCTCTGTGAGTCTGTGAAGTAAGCAGGAACTGTGATAACTGCCTCTGTTACTGACTCGCCGAGGTAAGCCTCTGCATCAGCCTTGAGTTTCTGGAGTATCATAGCTGAGATTTCCTGAGGCGTGTAGTTCTTGCCGTCGATAGAAACTTTATAATCAGAACCCATGTGTCTCTTGATAGAAGAAACAGTTCTGTCGTGGTTTGTGATAGCCTGTCTCTTAGCCACCTGACCAACGAGACGTTCGCCATTGTTTGTAAAAGCAACGACTGAAGGAGTTGTTCTTGCCCCCTCGCTATTGGGGATAACTACAGCGCTACCGCCCTCCATAACAGCTACGCAAGAGTTTGTTGTACCAAGATCGATACCAATGATTTTTCCCATAATTTATTCCTCCTATTTATAAGCCATCAGCTATTAGACATTAGTTTAAGTTGATGGTGTCCGCTTTGCGGACATATTTGAATGTTTTGATTGATGTAAAGCCTTGCCTTAAATAATGGGGTCTAAGGCTAAATTGCCACTGCCACCATAGCAGGCCTTACAAGTTTATCTCCAAGCATATAGCCTTTTTGGAATACTGCGCATACATAATTGCTTGCGTAGTCTGTTCCGTCCTGCTGTTGTATAGCATTGTGTATATTAGGATCAAATTCAGCTCCTAGAGCTTCTATTTCGTTGACATTCATCTGCGTAAGGAAGTTTTTGAACTGATTGTAGATCATATTCATTCCGTTTTTGAAGTTTTCGTCGGTACATTCCGCTTCAAGTGACCTTTCAAAGCTGTCGAGAACGGGGAGAAGTTTCTCCACACATTGAACGGAAGCGTTCTGATAAGTTTCCGTTTTCTCTTTTGCAGTCCTCTTGCGGTAGTTGTCATACTCAGCGAACAACCTCAGGTATTTATCCTTCTCTTCTGCAAGGGCGTCCTCAAGGTCTGCGAATTGTGCAGCTGAATCGTTGTATTCGCTTGCAGCATCCGCTTCATCAAGTTCGTCGGCATTTTCGGCAGTTTCCTCGTTGAGCTCTTCTTCAAGCTCCTCCGAGAGGTTTTCATTTTCCGCCATTGGGCATTGCTCCTTTCTATGGCTCCTGTATATCTGACGGAGCACTTATTATGTCATCGTCGCTGTCCATTAGAGCAGATATTTTCTGCGTCAGGTATTCGACGTAGGGGATTATCTTTTTGTAATCAACTCGCATAGGACCTATAACTCCCAGCGAGCCCGCTTCCTTTCCGCATTTGCGGTATTTGGAAACTATAAGACTTGAATTGCCTATTGCAAAACTGTCGTTCTCTGAACCGAACTTAACTTGTATGCCGCTGAATGCATTTTCAAGCATTTCTGATAGACCATCCTTGTGTTCGATGAATTTGACGACTTCCATTTTATCCAGTTCTTCGCAAGATAGGAGCTTTTCGCTTCCACTGACTGTTAACTCCTGCTGACGTAAATCTTCTGAGAGTTCACAAATGCCCTTGACAAGAGGGGAAAGCGATACCATATAGGCGCTTACCGCCGCCACCATTTTGTCAAACATTTCCTCAGATAGAGAGTCAACAGACACTCCGCTGAGATTTTCTTCTATATAATGTGTAAAAAAATCGAGCTGTTCATGGCTCAAGTCAAATTCGAGCCTGCAGGCTTTGTTTTTGATACTTCCGTTTGAGGTTATCAGAAGGATAACGTAAAGACGCTTTCCTGTAGGTATTACCTCTACCTTTGATATCACTGAAAATCGCGGTACTGCATTGGTCACAACCGCGGCGCAGTGAGTTATCTCCGTAAGCGCTGTGGCTGCGTTCTGAACAAGGAGTTCCTCAGGAGTGTCCTTGTCACCCAGCATTTCGTCCAGCATACGTTTTTCTTCTTCGGGGAGATCATGTGGTGTCATGAGTTCATCTATATATAGGCGATAACCTTTGAAAGTAGGAACTCTTCCCGCAGAGGTGTGAGGCTGTTCAAGGTAGCCGAGTTGTTCCAGTACTGCCATATCATTTCGGATAGTAGCGGAAGAAACGTTTATATTTTCAAGCTGCGAAATTGATTTTGATCCGACAGGTTCGCCTGTTCTGACGTATTCGTCAACCACGGCAGCAAGTATTTTCAGCTTTCTGTCGTCCACTGTACTCACAACCTTTCAATCTCGTTAGCACTCTATCTCTTTGAGTGCTAATTATAATTTATCACTATTGTGATGTTTTGTCAAGGGGTTTATACATTTTCGGCTTTTTAACCTAATTTTACCACCTGCCCATGTGCATTTAGAGCAAATTGACAAAGAGTATAAATCTACGATTTTTCGTAGATTAGCCTATTGACAAAGCCTGTCCTACGCTGTATAATATATTTGCAGTGAAGAACTGCATATCAATTTTTGAAGAGTAAAAATGCGTTCGTTATACCTACGGGTATTCCAGTGTTGACCGAACGGGGAGTTGTCGGTCAAACGAAAAGCTTCAGCTTACGGTTCGTATTTTGCATCCCGCTTCATAGGACAACTTAAAAGGAACTATGCCTTCTTTTCTTGTCGTATGAGTGAGGAAAAGGAGGATTTTTTTATGACTACAAATAACAGAGGGGCTGCTCTAAAGTCTGATATAAAACTTTTCGGCAGCACAAAGGTATTGGTTCTTGCAGCGTTGCTTATTGCTATCAGTGTAGTGGGAAAATCACTGAGAGTTGACTTATTCAGTGTTATCAGGATAAGTGCAGAAACTTTGCCCATTCTTATGGCAGGTATTTTCTTCGGACCATTTATAGGCGCAGCAGTTGGAGCTGGTGCGGATCTTATAGGCTGTTTAGTAACAGGAATGACTCCTATGCCACTTATCACTGTGGGAGCTGCTGCTACAGGTTTTTTTGCAGGCCTTACATACAATCATGTGTTCAAGAGCAAGCTTCTCCCAAGAATTGCCTGTGCAGTCGCAATTGCAAGGCTCGTAGGTTCACTGATGATAAACACAACGGGGTTGTATTTCCTTTTCCCTGCAATGAGACCACAGCTCATCTGGAGACCTGTTACCAATGTTATAATGGCTGTTATTGAGACATTCATTATATATATGCTTATGAACAACAAAGCCTTTTCGTCTCAGCTTGAAAAGATAAAGAGAAAATGAACTATATCGAAGCGCTGAGTTATATGCAGAAGGCTTCCGAAAGAGGGAGCGTACTGGGGCTTTCTCGTATTACTGACCTTTTGAGGCTCATGGGAGATCCGCAGGAAAAAGTTAGGGTCGTACATATTGCGGGAACTAACGGAAAGGGTTCATTCGGGGCTATGCTGACATCTGTGCTGAAAAGTGCAGGATATAAGGTAGGAGGTTTTTCTTCACCTGCTATCACGAAGGTTACTGACAGCTTTCGAATTAACGGTGAGGAAATATCTGATGAGGATTTCGCGGAGCTTATTGGAGATATTGCTCCAATATGTGAGGAAATGGACGAAAAGCCCACTGAGTTTGAAGTTCTTACAGCTGCTGCATTTGAGCTCTTTGTGAGAAAATACTGCGATATTGCAGTTGTGGAGTGTGGAATGGGGGGAGACCTTGATTCTACCAATGTTGTAAAAGCTCCTGTATTATCGGTAATTACCAATGTTCAGAAAGATCATTCTGCATTTCTCGGAGAAACTATTGCTGAGATAGCTTCCCATAAATGTGGTATTATAAAGTATGGCAGACCTATATATTTTGGTGGTGACAGTGAGGAAGCTTACGAAATTGCTGCTGATACAGCCAAAAAAATGGGGACGGAGTTGTTTCTCCCTGATTATTCCAAGTTTTCATGGACAGAAGATGATTGCACTATTAATGGTGCGAATATCACCTATGATGGTGAAAAGTTTCATATACCGCTTCTTGGCATATACCAGTGTGAAAATGCAGTGAATGTGCTCAGTTGCGTTGAGATACTAAAACGCAATGGTATTGATATATCTACAAATGCAATCCGTGAGGGACTTGCCAATGTGAAGTGGCATGGACGTTTTGAGGTTCTGTGCAACGAGCCTCTCGTCATCTATGATGGTGCTCACAATCCAGATGGCATTCGTTGTGCAGCGGATAGCATTCGCCGATATTTCGATAAAAAAGTTGTTTTGCTTATAGGCGTTATGGCTGATAAAGAGTATCATCTCTATGCAGATATGCTCGGCGAGCTTGCTAATGCGGTATTTACCGTAAAACCTGATAATTCGCGTTCCCTTGACAGTTCAGTACTGGCTGAGACATTTCGGAACAAGGGTGTTAAGGCGATAGCTTGCGATGTTTATTTCGAGGGTGTAAAAACTGCATATACTTATGCGGCAGAGAATGGACTTCCGCTCATTGCTCTCGGTACGCTCTATATGTATAGGCAATTTACGGAGGCTTTGAAAACGCTTACACAGCTATAATAAATTGGCTGAATAGGTGTCTATACGAACAATTTTAGAATCTGTGTTTTACACAAAACAAAAGCTCTTGTATTGTAATAATTTCACAATACAAGAGCTTAGTTATTATGCATTGAATAAAAACTATTTTTTGCTGATTGCCAGGGAACTTGCTTTCCATTTCTCTTCTTGCTTAATGGCTTTTAGCGTGAATATCTCAGAAACTCCGTGGTTGTTAACAGATACCTTTGCTGTGAAAGAGTCTGCTGCAATTTCGATTATTTCGGGAGTGCCTGTATACTCAAATCCACTGCCTTTGCTGTCGTGGATGAAGTAAAGATTGCCGTTGTACATTTTGAATGAGGCGTTGTCGCCCTCGTATATGTTCTTGTACTTTTCCAGAAGCTCATCGCAAAGTAAATTGTTTATGAATTGACTTACCTGGTCAATGTTTTCAAAACGGCTGTCGTTCACCAAATAATATACAGATGAGACTTCACTTTCGTTTGTTTTCAAGGTGAATTCCCTCGAAACGTCCTCGTTAACATCAACTCCTGCACCTGACAGCATCATATCCACAGAATTAATAGCTTCAAAAAGTCTTACTGCATCAGGAAGGCGGTCGTTGTTTTCGGAGCCTTCTGTAGCTTCAGCTGTGGTCTCTTGAGGAACCGATTCTGCTATGGTTTCAGATTCTGTAGGAGTTTCAGTAGAAGTGATCATAGTTGTTGTAATTTCGGCGGTAGTTGAGGAAGCAGTGGATGTAGCTGTAGAGTTGCCGACTGTTGTTTTTTCTCTTTCGCCGCAAGAAGCCACCGAAAAGCAAAGCAAAGAGGTTACTATAAGGCAATTTATCTTTCTTTTGTTCATATTTATCCTTTCTTTTTACTGTTCCTTTAATATGTCTGCACATAATATGATACACATTTTTATTGGATAATTCAAGATATAATATTCACAAACTTTATGGGAGCATTGCTTCTTTTTAGTGTAATTAGTGCAGGTTTTGGGCGCTTTTTCTTTGAAGTAGAGAAAAAAATCGGGAGTCTTATTGATATATGCAATTTAGATAAACACATTCGAATAAACTAGTTACGGTTGAATAATGTTCTATGATTTAGGTGACAAAAATGCATACAATAAATAAAAAAGTGAGAGAAGCAGTTGTGTTTTCGTCGTTCCTTTAGGGGATAAAATTTATCAGGAGCATGTTCACTTATTGTGATTTCTGAACATACTCCTGATTTCTTTCATTATTCGGTTAGATTAATTGCATTACGTAATTACCGAGCTTTTGTTTTATATTAGCTTTTAGCCATCTATTTTGGGAAGATTTGCAAGTGATTTTGCAATTTCCTCGTCGGTTGGAATGTAGTCGCTCATTTTGCCGTCGTTGTAAGCACCGTAAGCGAACATATCAAAGTAGCCTGTACCTGTGAGACCAAAGAGGATAGTCTTTTCTTCTCCTGTTTCCTTACACTTAAGAGCTTCGTCGATAGCTACGCGGATAGCATGGCTGCTCTCTGGAGCTGGGAGGATACCTTCAACTCTTGCAAACATTTCAGCAGCCTCGAATACAGCTGTCTGCTCAACAGAAGTAGCTTCCATGAGGCCCTGATCGTAGAGCTCGGAGAGGATTGAACTCATGCCGTGATAACGGAGACCACCTGCGTGATTAGGTGAAGGCATGAAGCCGCTGCCGAGAGTGTACATCTTCTGGAGCGGGCAAACCTTACCTGTGTCGCAGAAGTCGTAAGCATATGTTCCTCTTGTAAGGCTCGGGCATGATGCAGGTTCAACAGCGATGAAGCGGTAATCAGCTTCGCCGCGGAGTTTTTGACCCATGAAAGGTCCGATAAGACCACCGAGGTTTGAACCGCCGCCTGCACAGCCGATGATTATATCGGGCTTGATGTTGAACTTGTCCATTGCAGCTTTTGCTTCAAGACCAATGATAGATTGATGGAGAAGAACCTGAGCGAGAACGCTTCCAAGAACGTAGCGGTAGCCCTCCTTGGAAACAGCAGCTTCAACAGCTTCTGAAATAGCACAGCCGAGGCTTCCGTTTGTTCCAGGAAATTCCTCCAGAATTTTTCTGCCAACCTCAGTTGTTGTAGAAGGAGAAGGAGTTACGTTTGCTCCGTAAGTACGCATAACTTCTCTACGGAATGGTTTCTGTTCATAGCTTACTTTAACCATGTATACGTTACAGTCAAGATTAAAGTATGCACAAGCCATTGAAAGAGCAGTACCCCACTGACCAGCGCCAGTTTCTGTTGTTACACCCTTAAGCCCCTGTTTTTTAGCATAATATGCCTGTGCGATAGCAGAATTGAGTTTGTGGCTTCCACTGGTGTTGTTGCCCTCGAATTTATAGTAAATCTTTGCAGGTGTTCCAAGTTTCTTCTCGAGGAAGTAAGCTCTTACGAGAGGCGAGGGGCGGAACATCTTGTAGAAATCCTGTATTTCCTGTGGAATGTCGATATAAGGAGTTGTTTCATCCATTTCCTGCTTCACAAGTTCATCACAGAAAACATGGCTGAGCTCCTCTGCTGTACAAGGCTTGCCTGTACCAGGATTGAGAAGAGGAGCTGGCTTCTTTTTCATATCTGCGCGTACATTGTACCACTGCTTTGGAAGCTCGTTCTCCTCAAGATAAATTTTGTAAGGTATTCTTTCATCTGACATTGACATAATAAATCTCCTTTTCATAAATTATTAATGAGTTAGTGATATGCCGAAACAAAAATAAAAACTTCTGTCCCAGCAAAAATGCGGGGACAGAAGTTGTAATTCCTTCTGCGGTGCCACCCAGCTTGACGCATTGCGTCCACTCATTACGTACTTGAATACGCTGACTTTGTTAACGCAGGTCTCTGCGTCTTACCTACACAATGCATAGCATCTTCAGCTCGCCCTCAAAAGTCCATTCGCTCTGTCATACTTACCCGCTCGCAGCAACCGCAGGCTCTCTGAAAAGGACAGACAAGAGTTACTTACACTTCTTCAACAGTTTACTATATAAAAATTATATCACAATCATTGTATGATGTCAATAGAGAGGGATTATTTCCACGAAAACACCTAATAATACGATTTGGTTTCAAAGATTATTGTAGTGAAATTTCAAAAAATATATTAAAGTCATTGTTGATATACGGTCAATTGCATGATTATTTACCGAAAAGCAAGGCATAAAATTAGAAAAGGTCTTTTCAACAGTGTGGAAAAGTGGTATAATATTATTTGATATCGCTTCTGTACTTTGCTCTTGTGCGAGAGATACTTTCTTCGCTTCGTTTTATGAGGTTGAGGAGAGATGACGAGTACTGAGCATAGTCTTTTTGGAGAGTTGCAGTTGTAACGTAGAGGGTATCAAAATTGTTTACGCAGTCGTTGCCGTCAAGAGCAATTCCGCTTGAAGCCGCTTTGATGTTTGCTTCGCTCATTGAAACAATAGCGTTTGCACTGTCGTTGGCTATGACCTTTGGAATACGGAAAAGCTTCTGGTCATTGTGAGGGTTTGCGTTGTAAACGATACGGAAAAGTTTGTATACTGATAGCATAAGATAAGAGGAGACCTCTTTGATAAGAGTTATGCTGTTTGCTTTTTGAGCAAGACTGAAAAGAAGACTGATAGAGTTGTTGATGATTCTTCTGTTGAAGTTGATAATCTCAGGCGAAGGCATTTTCATGCTGTTGTTTCCGTCATCGTCAGGAATATCTTCAATTGTAATAGTTTTTCCCTCTGGTTCAGGAGTTCTGCCCAATAGATAGTCGCAGGAAACGTTATAATAGTCAGCGATCTTAACAAGGAAGTTAAGACCACACTCTCGAATTCCTTTTTCGTAGTGTGAGAGAAGAGCCTGTGAGATGCCTAAATCTGTAGCAGCCTGCTTCTGACTAATATGCCTTTCCTTACGTTGTAAAGTAATTATTCTTGCGAAATCCGAGTTCATTGAAATTCCTCCAAATCGTGATATTTTCAAAAATTACTATATATATATTATAATACAAACTGTATAATTTGTAAATATGCAGAAATGTGAAAGAATTTGTCGGAAATAGTAGTATTTTTCGTGAAATTTACTAATAGTTAAAAAAACGAGCAGTATTTTTGTGCAAAATTATCCCACCTGTATGAATAATTATGGTACTCAAACACAGCTTGTATACACATTAATCAGAACAGAGCTTTTGAAAAAGTTCTCCCCTAATAAGAAAAGGAGAGTGTCATGAAAGGTTACAGGATAAGCGTACTTCGTCACGGAATGACGGAAGCCAACCAAAAAGGAATATACATCGGCAGCACCGATCTGCCGTTGTCTGACAAGGGCGCAGCTGATCTTGCTGCAAAAATGGATGAGTTCGACTATCCAACGGTACATCGTGTCTACTCTTCTCCATTGAGGAGATGTACCGAGACAGCGGAGATTCTTTTTCCGTATACAGAGCTACAGACTGTGGATGATCTCAGGGAGCTGAATTTTGGCGACTTTGAGAACAAGAGCATTGACGAGCTTGCCAAACGTGCAGATTACAACAATTGGCTCCGTGGTACAAAGGAAAGCAGACCTCCCAACGGCGAGAGCCTTGAAGAACTGACCGCACGTACTTACAAGGCTCTTCACGCAGTTATAATGGATATGATGGAGTCAGGGCTCACACATTGTGCCATGATAACCCACGGTGGTATAATATCAAATATGTTGAGTTGTTTTGGTATACCGAAGTTCCCACCTTCGCAGATAACCGCGGAAGCTGGAGGCGGTTTCGATATTATTGTTACCGCTCAGATGTGGCTTAATTCACAGGCGTTTGAAATTCTCGGCTACTGTCCTTATGATAGGATTCCAGAGGACGAATATTGAGATTTTGCGAATAATCTAAGAAAAAATGCCTATAATATCTGCACATTATTATTTGGAGGTGCAGATATGAAAGTTAGGGAGCTTATCCGCTTTTCAAACAAGCTTCTCAATGGAAGACGTACAGGATCAATGATGATATGTATTCTTCCAATCGGTGCAGAGCTGTTTTTTCGCTTTGCAGAAGCAGCTGTATACAGTTTATTGCTGTATTTTGGCAACCTGCAACCTATAAAGCTTTTCGGTGGTGATGAGCCGCTGCAGTTTGCGGTAACTACGGTGTGCACAGTTCTTAGATGTGTTACAGTTGCTCCATTGACCTATGCAGCATCATACCTGCTTTACGGTATAACGGGGGAGCGTCCGTGTAGAATTGGCTGTAGCTTTTCTCGGATACTGTTAAGGAAATGCACTTTAAAGCGTAGTATTTCAGCGGCTCTATGGACTAAAGCAATAAGTCTTTTTGCACTTACACCTGCGATATTTTTCGGAGTTTCTGCATATAGTATGATACATGAAAAAATGTATGCAGAGGAAGCTTTTATCGCTACAAATATGATAATCCTTGCAGCAGTATCAGTTTTTATGTGGCTTTCTCTTAAGATGAGTTTCTTTGCCATACCATATCTTTTGGTGCGTTTCCCGAAGCTTACTGCATTCCGCGCAATGGTCTTTTCCGTAAGGTTCATGAGTGGCAGAAAAAGCGTTTTTTTGAAGCTTTTAGCAGTTTACCTTCCACAAATGTTAACAATAGTTGGATTTCCATATGGTCTTACAAAGCTAATGACAGCGTTTTCGCTAAGTATAGATATTTTCATCAAGGAGGACGAGTACCTTGAAGCTGATAGAGCTGAAAGTGGACGCCGAAAAGCCCATGACACTAGAAAAATTTCTCACAGGACAAAAAGGCGTGTCAAGACGGCTGCTGACAAGGCTTAAGCGACAGAGCGGGGGAATTACGCGCAATGGGGAGCTTGTGCGTAGTATCGACGAGGTACGGCAGGATGATGTTATAGTTCTGCGGTTGGAGGATGACAGCTTTCTTGAGCCAAACAGTAGTTTAAATGTTCCTATTGTTTTTGAGAACGAAAGCCTTGTGGTGTTCAATAAGCCCAGTGGAATGCCAGTACATCCGTCTATCCGTCATCAGGGCGACACTCTTGGTAACTACTTTGCTTCCCTTTATCCAGAGCTGACGTTCCGCTCGGTGAACAGGCTAGATCGTGATACTTCAGGGTTATGTATTATTGCAAAGGACGCCCTTGCAGCAAAGCTTTTACAAGGAAACTGCAGGAAGGTCTATTATGCTGCAGTACACGGAATTATTCCCGAAAGCGGAACTATAGATGCTCCCATAGCTCGTGAGAGGGAGTCAATAATACTCAGGTGTGTCCGTGATGACGGTCAGAGAGCTGTAACTCATTACAAGCGGCTGAAACACAGCGAAAAGTATTCACTTGTGGAGGTAGACCTCGAAACAGGTAGGACTCATCAAATAAGAGTTCATTTTGCACATATTGGTGCCCCTCTTGCAGGGGATGATCTGTATGGCGGACTTCGTGCAGATATAGGCAGACAAGCTTTACATTGCGGCATGATGTTGTTTAATGCTCCTCTATCAGGAGAGCAGATTAAAGTTTCTGCAGAGCTTCCGGAGGATATATTATCACTATTTTAACAGGAGTAAAATTATGGAAAAGATAGCAAGCTTTCAGGTGGATCATACAAAATTCAGTGTTGGATTGTACATATCGCGTATTGATGACGATATCGTTACATATGATGTTCGTATGGTAAAGCCCAACGGCGGCAAATACCTTGCAACTCCGTCAATGCATACAATAGAGCATTTATTTGCGACTTATGCGAGAAATTCGGAGTTTGGCAAGAATATCATCTATGTTGGACCAATGGGCTGTCGTACGGGATTTTATCTTCTTACAAGAGGACTTTCGCATGAAAATGCCATTATACTTGTGCGTAACGCATATACTTTTATAAGAGACTTTGAGGGAGAAATACCAGGCTGCACAGAGGTGGAGTGTGGAAACTACCGCGAGCACGATTTAGCTTCAGCAAAAAGGGATGTAGTGCCGTTGCTTGAAAAGCTTGATGGGTATACAGTGGAAATGCTTGATTATTCGTGGCATTTCAGCAAATAATAAGGTTTTTAAAACTAAACTTGATATTTTTATTTTTTTGTGCTATAATAATGGCTGTTTGATGTTAATTCTTGAGGAAAGGAGATGCGGATATGGGCAGCAAGCGTCATGAGTTTAATTATGTCTACAACGGAAATCGTAATCTGACACTTGAAAAAAAGCCAGAATCTGCTCCGGTTGGGCAGGTTCGTGAAAAAGTGGATATGACAGGATTTTTCCCGAAATTCGGTGCTTTTGCTGTGAATATCGCAAAGGCTCTCCTCACAGGGCTTCTTAAAACCGTAAAGTTCATAATTTCTGACCTTCTGAGCCTTGCCGTGTCTATACTCAAGGGACTGAAATGGCTGTTTATGGAGTTTACAACTCCGTTCAGAGAGCGATTCAACCTCAATAAAGGATTGACGAAAAAGGTCCACAAAGCTCGGAAAGAGGGAGAAGAGGCATATAAAAAGGCTCTTGTGGAGTTCTGGTGCTCATATCTTTTTGGTGAGGACGGAGTTTTCTACACTGCCTTCAATTATATACTCCCTGTGTTGTCGATAGCCTTTCTTGTTGGAATAATCCGTTACGGTTCAGGTCTTGAATACGGTTTGAGTGTAGAGTACAATGGTAGGGAGATCGGTATGATAACTGCCGAGGCGGACTTCGAGGAGGCTGAGCGTGAGGCTCAGCAGCGAATATCCTATGTGAACAGCGATCAGACTATCGACCTTTCTGCAAAGTATTCGCTGAGGATAATCAACGAGAACGACAATGTATATTCGGCTTCACAGCTTGCAAATGAAATGCTTGCGGCATCTGACCATGCACTTACGGAGGCTTATGGAATATACATTGATGGAAGATTTATTGGTGCTGTAAGAAATAAGGAAGCGGTACAGGATGCACTAAACGAGAGAATATTAAACTTCCGCGTGGATGGCGTTATAAAAGATGTTGGATACAATAGCGAAGTTGAGTACACAAAGGGCATGTACCTTTCTGATAGCGTTTTGACGGAAAAAGCAGCTATTGAACTGCTTACTTCTTCAAAAGAGAAGAAGTCCGTATATATCGCAAAGCGCGGAGATACAGCCGTTACCATCGCTGAGCAGTACAACATGGATCTTGCAAAGCTTGAGGAGCTTAACCCAGAGATAACCTCAAACTGCCGAAAAGGAATGCTTGTAAATGTTATCGAGACCGAGAGCTATTTGCCAATACAGTATGTACGTGAGATATCACCTGTTACATTTCTGGATTATGAAACTATAGAGGTGGAAACTAGCTCACTCAATGCCGGTACTCGTGACGTTATTGCAAGAGGGCAGCGTGGTGAAAAACTGAGCAATATAGAGGTAACATACGTGGATGGCAAGGAGTATTCCCGTAAGACTATAAGCACCAAGATAACCAAGCAGCCAGTTGTGGAAAAGATAGGTATAGGAATATATGCTGCAAGGCCTGACAGTCCCAGCACTGTACTCACAGGTTCAGGAGAGTTCGGTTGGCCAGTGGACGGCGGTTATGTCAGCGATCCATTCCTCAGTGATAGAAACCACAAGGGTATGGATATAGCAGCAAATACTGGAACTGAGATATATGCGGCGGCTGATGGCGTAGTAGTTTCGGCAGGCTGGAACTCAGGCGGATATGGCTATTTTGTACAGCTTGGACACACTGATGAATATCAGACAGTATACGGTCATATGAGTACTGTTCTCGTTAGTGATGGGCAGGAGGTCTCAAGAGGACAGCTTATCGGAAAGGTTGGAAGTACAGGCGATTCAACAGGTCCGCATTGTCATTTCGAGGTGCGTCATAACGGAATATGTCTTGACCCTGCGATGTTTATAAATACTGCTGATAGCTTCAATGAGGAAGCCAACAGACAGTATGAAGAAAGAAAAAATAATAGATAAAAAAAGCTTCACACAAAATCATTTTGTGTGAAGCTCGTTTTTTAAGTATCCTTTTTTCAGCCGAGACCGAGTAGTATATTCTGTATAGCTTGTGCATCGCCAACGGTGATTCCGTCATCATTGAAATCTGCGTTGAATTTACCCTGTGCGGTAACACTATACTTGTTGGGATTTGCGAGAGCCTGCATTATGAGCACAGCATCTGCTAGATTGAATGTTTTATCGCAGTTGGAATCGCCGATAAGAGCGTTAAACATATCAATTTCTGTCCCATTAAATAATCCGTTGACCCAATCGCCGCTTAAAGAACTGCTTAAACCTGTTCCGTTCTGCATTATGTCATATATGCTTAAAAGGTCGGAAGTATCATAATCTGGAGTTACCTGAAAGCTGTCTGTAAGTCCAAATATAAGCGAGGACAGATCCAAATCGTCGAGTTCAGAGTAGTCCACAGAGCAGTCGAGATCCGTCTCCTCTATGAATTCCTCAAGAGTGGCATAAAAATCATCATTTTCGCTATCTGTATAGTCCATCAACTCTAGAAGATCGTCGAGCGACGATTCAAGATATGAGTCGGCAAGATAGTAAAATCCTTTGATATACCCCTTATCGTTAAGGGCGTTGAAAATTTTCTTTGCCTGACTAATGGAAATATCAGAGCTTATCATATCGTCTATGGAAATATCGTCATCGAAGAGATAGTAAAAGCTGCTGTCTAGCAAGTCAGTGTCAAGATCGGATTTTGTGTTGAGATTTACGATTGCTTCAGGGCAGACAGCCTTTATTATACTCAGGCAGTCTTCAAAATCAGCATCTTTTTTAATATCGAAGTTTATTCTGTTGGCAGTTCTCTGCTCAATAAGTATTTTTCCAAGGTCATTGATAAAAACGCGACTTGCCTCGGAATAACTGAGCTGATCCTTCCATTTATCGAGCAACGATGAAGGGTCATCGACCTCTATCATGGAGTATATGTCTTTAAGTCTTTTGGCAAGAGTGTCCTCTTCTGCATGGGAAGCCATAGGTACAGCCCAAGAAACAGAAGTGCAGAGCGCCGTTAAAACAGCAGCAATTCTGACTTTTTTCTTCATAAAAATCAACTCCTTATTAATAATCGGATTTCTTATCATTTTAATAATAGCATAAAATTTCTATGAAATCAATAGCTCAAGAGATATTTTTCCCTGTAGTTGTCGATACTGTCTGAACGAAAAAACAGTAACATCGCCAAATCGAAATACCGCCGCATGAAGAGCGACTTGAAATATTATTTTTTGTTTTTTCTGTATATGATAGCAAGGCCCTTAATAAGAAGGTTGCTGTCAAGGATTATCTTTGTTTTGCACAGAGGTACAACGAGTTCTGAAAGACCGCCTGTAGCTACAACCGTACACTTCTCACCCAATTCCTCCTCCATTCGCTCAATAATGCCATCGAGTGCGCTTGCGTTGGAGTAGAGAATTCCGCTCTTGAGGCAGTCAATAGTGTTAGTGCCAATAACATGGGGTGGAACTTCAAAATTGATCTTTGGGAGCTGTGCTGTTCTTGCAGTAAGAGCGTCTGAAGACACCTTCATACCCGTGAGAATAACACCACCACGATAATTCTTTTTGCTATCCACAACGGAAAGTGTAGTAGCTGTGCCCATATCAATTATGATAAGGGGAACGGGATACTGATTTATAGCTGCAACAGCATCAACAGCCTGATCACTTCCTAGCTGTGCAGGGTTGTCGATAAGGATATTTAGTCCAGTTTTTACTCCAGGACCTGCTATCATAACATCCACGTCAAAGAGCTTGCGGATAGCTTCTTTTACTGTGTTTGTGACTGATGGAACTACCGACGACATGATAGCGTCGTCAATGTCGGAAATGTTGAAGTTGTTCATTTCGAGGATAGTTTTGATAAGAACAGCGTATTCTGCAGCAGTTGCGTTGTGATTGGTACTTATTCTCTCAAAGAGGACTACCTCGTCCTTGTTATCAACGCAGCCGAAAACAATATTTGTATTACCGATATCTACCGCTAAAAGCATAGTATTTCTCCTTTTTGTTATTTATCCGTACGGAACGGAGGCAGAGGCAGGTCGTTTATACCGAAAAGCCCAACATCTGCGTAGTTAGTCCACTTGAATCGTGCCGAAACTGGTATTTTAACCTTATCGCTTCGAAGCTCAATATATGGGAGTCTCACCGTAGCATTTGCAGGGTAGTATTCTCCGTCATCGCCTTTAAGTTCAAAACCGTCAAGACATTTTGCATTCTTGCCGCCGAGCCCTTTTTCACAGTTTCTAAGGTGTATGAGCATAGTGCTGCCCATTACCTCGTAGTTGTCGTACATAGGCGGCAGAGTATCGCTATCGTTGAGTATATGATAGACCATATTCATAGCCTGCAAATAAAGCCTGTGTCCCACCTGTGACTTATCGACTGGGTGTATATTATTAAATTCTCCGCAGTCAAGGGCTACTGTGAGACCAGTATTTTTTACGGTGCGGAAAACCTTTTCCTGTGCTTCTCTAATGTAAGCCCAACTCTGGTTATCTTCTTCATACTCGTATCTGAACATAGGCAACTGCACGATGAGGAATGGCAACTCGTCGTCATGCCAGTCGCTTCGCCAGTTCTCAATAAGGGTTTTCAGTAGCACATCATAGGTCTTTGCACGGAAATCGTCGGATTCTCCCTGATACCATAGTACGCCGGCAAGAGTATATGGTGATATTCGACTAAGCATGGTCTCATAAAGGCCGCTTGGTCGAAGAGGGTTTTTTATATTCATAGGGCCAGGGTAAAGACTTTCGCCGAATTTTGATATAACAGTGCTCCACTTAGCATAGGGGTGTTCCGCAAGATATTTGTTGACATCCTTGTCCCATTTTCCCTGCTTTTCGGAGTATTCATCATACTCAGCTATCATTTCTTCATCGGTTTTGCCTTCTATGGCCTTATCATAGTCGTCAAGATATGGGTGCAGACGGCTGTCAAAGCTTAGGTATTCACGGCTTATCCATGCAGAAGCTGAAGTTCCACCCCAATTGCAACCGATAATACCGACAGTAACGCCGAGTCTGCGGCTGAGCTCCTTTGCGAAATAGTATCCCACAGCCGACCATGTACGGGAATTGTCAGGAGATGGCAACTGCCATCCCGATTCCTTTTCGGCAGCTATGAGTTCTTCGTTTGCCATTGAGCATTTGGGAGTATAGTAAAATCTCACGTTTTCGCTACTGCAGCCTGCAAGAGCAGCAGCGCCCCTACGTTCGTCCTTGAGCTCAAACTCCATGTTAGACTGTCCGCCTGCAAGCCAAACTTCACCGATAGCGACGTTCTTGAATATCTTTTTTACGGCTCCGCAACAGACTTCGAGTGTACATGAACCAAGTTCTCTTCTCGGAGGAAGCACGGCTTCCCATTTGCCGTCCTTAATAACTGCACGCGCCGAGCTCTGCAGTTCTGGAATGCTTACCGTGATTACCTTTTCTTTTTTGGTGCAGGTGCCGAAAACGCGGATGTTCTTATTTCGCTGCAGCACCATATTATCGCTGAAAACAGATGCTATCTTCATAATATTTCCCCTTTTTATTTAAAACTTAGTGCGCCGGTGTTCTCCATAGCCTTGAGAAGTGTAAAACGTGCTTCATCGCGGCATTCTGGCTTTGCCATGTAGTACATATATGTTTCAAGGACGTTTATTGGACTTGCAGTTCTGCCCTCTATTTTGAACTGCTCAAACCCCATAGGCACGTATTTCTCCCATATATCATCAGGAGAGATGTGCGTACGGAGATTTCTTATCTCGAATAGACCTCTCTGAGAGTAAGGGCAGTCGCGATAGTGGTCTGGGTCGTATTTTGCGGCGTCAAATGGTAGATTCGGGTACTTCTTTATATGCTCATTATAGGCTATCTGTTGAACGCCTATTGAGTAATAGTGTGCTGATCGTCTTGGACAATTCGGCTCACAGCAAGCATTTGACAGAAATTCTATCCTAGGTCTGTCCTCCATTGGAACCTGTTCAAGCAGGTCAAACTTATTATTTAGGTCATAGTCCATAACGACTATGTGATAGTCTTTTTTCAGTTCTTCAAGAAGTCCTTCAATAGTATTTAGACGCTTGCATGTCGAGCTTGTAAGCTTGTAATCAGGAAATTATGTCTGATATAGTCCTCTAGCATTGGCGACATAACGATAGCCTCGTTGAGTCCGTTATTTGCCATTGCCATGACCATGTTGCAGAACTGATCACTAAGATGTTTCTTTTCAAGTGCAGGATTTGTGAATGTAAAGCGGAGGGGAATACCTCTGTCGTTGAAGGCTTTGATAACACTTTTGACGAAGTTCTTATCGCATACTCCACCCTGAGTTCTGCCACCATTCCATATTGATGGCGGAAAAACTCCATAAAAAGATGCAATTTCGACTCCTTCGCGGAAGAACTCAGGGTTATGCTCGAGAAGCTCCGCAAAGAGTAGGTTAAGCTTGAAATTTCCTGAGAAGTCGGGAAGATGAAAACGTACTCGCATATTTTTCTCCTTTTAAATCCGATTATTTAGATTTGTCAGTAGTGTGATAGCTGGTGCGTCATATGCAGTCTCCGCGCTCCGAGACAACCTCGTAGCCCGCAGATGATATTCTTTTTTGAAGGCAGTTGCGGCATTCAGCAGCCTCTTCACCTGTGCATATCTTATTGTCGTAAAGGTCATACTTCTTGCGAACCATAACTGGAGAAAGGTTGGGCATTACAACGTTGCATCCTGTTTGTAAGCCAAGCTCTCTGCCATTGGGGGCAACAGTTCCGAGCGCAGTTGTGGCAGGAAGAAGGACTTTGGGGAACATGAGTCTTAGTATACCTAAAAGTCTTAGCGTAAGTTCGAGAGTGCCGCCTTTTTCTTCCGAAAACGGAGTATTATGGTGAGGAATGAAAGGCCCTATTCCTATCATTTGCGGCTTTAACTCCTGCAAAAAGCGCAAGTCTGCAATGATATGTTCCACAGTCTGGTAAGGCGCTCCGACCATGAAGCCTGCACCTACTTGATATCCTAGCTCTTTCAGCTGAAACAGGCACTTTTTACGGTTTGTTAGACTCATTTCCTCTGGGTGGAGTTTTGAATACAATTCCTGAGAAGCGGATTCGTGACGCAGCAGATACCTGTCAGCACCCGCTTCTCTCAGCCTTTTATAGCTTTCATATGAGCGCTCTCCAAGGGATAAAGTTATCGCACAGTCGGGATATTTTTCCTTTATCTCGGTTATCAATGGGCATAGAAAGTCATCGGTGAAAAAAGCGTCCTCTCCGCCCTGCATTACGAATGTGCGGAAGCCTAGCTCATATCCGTTTTCACAGCATTTAAGTATATCTTCACGAGAAAGTCGGTAACGGTCAGCTTCGAGATTTCCTCGACGGATACCGCAGTAAAGGCAATTATTCCTGCAGTAGCTCGAAATCTCAATAAGTCCACGCAGAAACACTTTATTTTGATAGCTTTTCTGCCTTACTTCGTTGGCGCGTCTGCGTAGAAGCTCTGCAGTGGCAGTATCATTTGAATTTATTAGTATCCTCAGTTCATTGTCTGTTAAGTCACCTGTATTGTATAGCTTTTCAACTAAATCTGTCATATCAGCCGCCTAATCTTATCATTTCGTCTATGCATTTCCTTGCCTGTGCAATGAGCTCGTCGTCCATTAGTATCTCGCAATATTCACGGTTTTCACCACTTATTGCAAGGAGTGTATTGTATACATCGGGAAGTGTGGTAAGTTTCATATTATGGCAAACAAGGTCACGGCTCACTGGGTAAAATCTTTTTTCAGGACAGTCGTACTGCAAATGTTCTACGATAGAGTTTTCTGTACCGATGATGAATTCTGTTTTTTCCGACTTCTTTGCATAGTCCATTATGCCCGTAGTAGAGCCTACATAATCCGCAAGATCCACCACTTTAGGAGTACATTCAGGGTGAACGAGGAAGAGTGCGTCGGGATGCTCCTTTTTAGCGGCAAGAACTTCATTTGCTGTTATCCTTGCATGTGTTGGACATCCTCCCTGAAGGAGTTTTATGTCCTTGTCAGGACATTGCTTTTTTATGTAGTTTCCGAGATTGCAGTCTGGAATGAATAATATCTTATCAGTGTTGAGAGCTTTTACTATCTTGAGTGCGCTAGAAGATGTAACACACACATCACAAACTGTTTTGAGTGCTGCAGTCGTATTTATATAGGCGACAACAGTACGATCAGGCTCCTGTGCGCGTATAGCGCTTATCATTTCCTTATCCATTTGCTCTGCCATAGGACAGCCTGCGTGTTTGTTGGAAAGGTAAACATGTTTTTGAGGCGAGAGCATTTTAGCTGTCTCAGCCATGAAGTGTACTCCGCAGAATATGATATTCTCTTCCGATATGCTTTTTGCATCAACGCTGAGCTTGTAGCTGTCCCCAACGAAGTCGGCTATCTCGCAAATTTCACGAGCCTGATAGCAGTGAGCGAGGATAGCTGTATTTGTTGATTTCTTGAGTTTTATTATATTATCCTGTAATTCTCTTACGTTCATATTTATACTCCCTTTCTTTTCAGTTCTGCATGGAACGCAGTTGTTGTCGGTCCGCAGCTTTTAATCAAAGAGCTTTGAGTTTATATAATCACTTTTTTTGCCGTCCCAAAGGCATTTGATACATATTCCGTTCCTGAAAACATGATTGCAGCTTTCATAGCCATAAAGGATATGTGCACATTCGGGGCACAAAGATTTCATCTTAGAGGCAGATATAAGGAACTTGCTACCGCATTCATCACAAACAGCTGTTTTTTTGTCGTTCATATCAACACCTCTTTAAATGTAAGATAATGTTATACACTTTTCATAAAATTACAATTAACCCATTTTAATATTATACCATAAAGCGGAGATAATTTCAAGCCAAAAAGAAACACCTCCGATAATTAATGAACGGAGGTGTATTCAATAATCTTTAGTGGTATCAGTCAAGCTCCCAATGCTTTTTGTCTTAGTTTAGCTTTGTGATCATAAACTGATATGCTTTGTAAAGCTCAATCTCTTCGTCAGGAAGTTCAGCGCTGCTTAGTGTCAGTACTCCAACAGTTCCTATTCCTTTCATTGCCGTATCATTAAGCATAACTTTTTTTCCATTGTTAAGACTAATAGTCATTCGCATGCGACATTCCTTAAAATGATTCTTGTGCCTTCTTTTGTAGCGTTCGGTCTGAATATTACTTATTTGTCTTATATCAAGCCTTTTCTTCACGAAAAGATGCTTTATTGTTACGGTTTCGTCATCAACATAAATAACTGTTCTGGTAGTCTGTTCTATAATGAACAGGAAGATCAACAATAGTTGCAATATTAGACTGAAAAAAAGAAATAAATACTTTTCCTCAACAACAGAGAAGAAGGATAAAACAGACAAAAGAAGAAACGAAACTATTAAAAATATAAGTATACTTAGTTTTTCATGTTTAATTTTAAAAGCCATACATTTCCCTTTCATGTATTAAAGCTGCTTTTCAATCCATATAGCTGATAAAATTACAGATACCACGAGAAGTATGAGTATGGTAGGCTGGACAAAGCTATGCTCGGACAGCAAAAAAATAGACGCTAAAGTCAGTACGAAGCAGACAGTTCCGATTATTATCCATGCACCGCCACATTTTTTATTGGCGACCTTCCACGTCTCATCGTTTGATAATGCCTTTTTTGTCCTAAAGCCTATGGATCGATCAATTGGATTATTCGCGTATTGTTTCATTATTAAACCACCGAGCAATATGGTAAGCGAAACAATTATATTGACAATTATAACAATGCTCATATTTTTTCCCTATATATGTGTATGGGCTGATGCCAACATCAGCCCGTTGTTTGATATTTTGGTTTGATTTGAAATGTGGATATCTCCATGTTTGATGCATTAATATGAATAATCACATACCTCGGCAATGACCTCGACCTCTGCGAGTACTCCTTTAGGAAGAGATTTCACCGCAACACAGCTTCTTGCAGGCAGAGATATGAAGTATCTGCCATATATTTCGTTGAAAGCAGCAAAATCATTCATGTCTGCGAGAAAACAGGTGGTTTTCACAGCCATATGAAAACCTGAGTTTGCCTCCTCGAGGACGGCTGCAAGGTTCTTCATTATCTGCTCGGTTTGTTCTGTGATAGTTGTTCCCTTGATTGTGTTGGTTTCGGGGTCAATAGCAATTTGACCGCTTGTGTACACCATTCCGTGTGAAACGATTGCCTGCGAGTAAGGTCCTACAGCCGCAGGAGCTTTGTTTGTACTTATTTTGAGCATAATATGATACCTCCGTTTATAAATAGATTTTAATAAGAGCTCAGTCCTTGTTGAACGATATGTAAGCGGAGCTTGAAGTGTCGTCCTTTGCTGTGAGGCATACCTTGTATGTCACATATGGACAATCCACATCGTTTACAGTCATTTGCTGAGTTTCCTTTGTAAAATAAACAGCTCCCTCATAGTCCTTGTCTGTTATATCGTGATAAGGATACTTGTCGAAGTTGAAGCCGCTTCCATCAATACTGAATACCACAGTGTTGTCTATTGTGCCCTCTGGAATGAGCTTATAATCGCTGCCGTGAAAGTGCATAGTACCGTCCTCTGAAATAGTCATAGGATCTTTTTCAAGTTCACTCTGTATCGTTTCACAGTCGGGATATTTGTCTCCACCCCACGAGCCGTAGCCGTTGCAAGTATAGCTGCCCATGTAATCCTTTATATCAGGGAGCTCGCCTCTGTCAACTTTTTTACCAGACTTCTTTCCATTTTCAGTCTCTATGGACTTGTCAGAGTTTGGTTCCTCGTCGTCATTTGTAATTGAAAAGCTGAATGATGAATCACCACTGCTGATGGTGCAACCTGTGAGAGCTGCAGCAAAAATGAATGCTGATGATGTTAACCCCAATAATCTCTTATTCATGATATTACTCCTTTAAAAATGATTTATTAGTTTATTTACGAGCCCTTGGTGGTTCGTATTGCAATTATGATAATACAAAAGCAAAGTAAAGTCAAGGAGTAATTTTTAAATTTTTTGTTAAGTTCATATGAACTTGTAATACGTTTATATAACCTCCAATATCTTGCCGGTCATTTCCGAACAAGTTAGGGGAATAGTTGTCTTATCTGTACCTATAATATCAGCTGTACGGAAGCCGTTCTCTAGTACCTTGTCTACAGCTGCTTCTATAGCGTCTGCTTCCTTTTTCAGTCCAAATGAATAGCGGAGCATCATAGCTCCTGAAAGCACGGTGGCAATAGGATTGGCAAGATTTTTGCCTGCAATGTCTGGAGCAGAGCCATGAATAGGCTCATACAGTCCACGCTTGGAAGCTCCTAGCGAAGCAGAGGCGAGCATACCTATGGAACCCGTTATTTGTGAGGCTTCATCTGAAAGTATATCTCCGAACATATTGGACGTAACTATTACGTCGAATTGTTTCGGATCGCGGATGAGCTGCATAGCTGCATTGTCTACAAGCATATCTGTATAGTGAACCTCGGGATATTTCTCCGCGAGCTCATGCATGGTTTTTCTCCAGAGACGCGAGGATTCCAGTATATTTGCTTTGTCAATGCTGCATACTATTTTACGGCGCTTCATTGCAGCCTCAAAAGCTACCTTTCCTATGCGCTCTATCTCTGTAATGCTATAAGCCTCAGTGTCAAAGGCTTCTGTGCCGAATTTACCATCGCGGAGCCCACGTTCACCGAAATATATTCCGCCTGTGAGCTCCCTTACGATGAGTAAGTCGAAGCCATCGCCTATGATCTCATCTTTCAGTGGAGAAGCATTCCTTAGCGCAGGATATAGCTTTGCAGGACGGAGATTGGTATAAAGTCCGAGGGCAGAACGTATACCGAGGAGAGCTTTTTCAGGGCGAACGTCTCCGCCAAGACTGTCCCATTTTGGACCACCGACAGCTCCAAGGAGAACACTATCGGAAGCCATACAGCCGTCAACGGTTTCCTGCGGCAGTGGAACTCCCGTTTCGTCAATAGCACAGCCGCCAATGAGGTATGGAGTGAAGGAGAAGCTGTGTCCGAATTTTCTCGCTACCTTTTCCAGTACTTTAACAGTGCTGTCCACTATTTCAGGGCCAATACCGTCACCCTTTAACAATGCAATTTTAAGTTCCATAATATGCTCCTTTCTGTTACAATGTACTTGACGTGTAAAACTTTGCACACCGGTAAGGGTTTACACGTACTTGTTACTGTTTTAAACTATAATAGAATATGGGTTAGATTAGAAATAATAGATAATACTCATCTTTCAATTCAAAATACGTCATTTTCTATAGCCTGCATAAGGCCACCGTTTTTGATTATTTTTTGCACAAACTCAGGAAACGGTGCTGTTTTATATTTGTCACCTGTTGTAATATTGCTGATAATGCCGTTATCAAGGTCAACTTCAACTATATCACCCTCGGAGATACCGTCTACGGCTACAGGACATTCAACGATAGCAAGACCTATATTTATTGCGTTTCTATAAAAGATTCGTGCAAAACTCTTGGCGATAACAATGGAAACCCCACTTGCTTTTATGGCTATGGGAGCGTGTTCTCGGGATGAGCCGCAGCCGAAATTCAGTCCTGCAGTGATGATATCACCATGTTTTACGCGGCTTACAAAAGTTTTGTCAAGATCCTCCATACAGTGACTCGCAAGCTCCTTGTGATCGCTAGTGTTTAGGTAACGGGCAGGGATTATAACGTCCGTGTCTACGTTGTCACCGTATTTTATAACATTTCCTGTGTATTTCATAACTCAGCCACCTCCCACGGACTTGTCAGTCTACCTGTAATTGCACTTGCAGCTGCAGTTGCAGGGCTTGCAAGATATACTTCAGACTCCGGATGTCCCATACGTCCTACGAAGTTACGATTTGTAGTTGCAACAGCTCTTTCGCCTGCAGCTAAAATGCCCATATATCCACCCAGACACGGACCACAGGTAGGAGTTGACACAACTGCGCCGAATTCAATAAATGTTCTAAGGAGGCCCATTTCCATAGCTTCGAGATATACATTTTGAGTTGCGGGAATTACGATAACTCTAACGTTTTTGGCTGCTTTTCTACCTTTCATTATTTCAGCGGCAGCAATAAGGTCCTCCAGTCTTCCGTTGGTACAGGATCCTATCACTACCTGGTCTATTTTCACCTCGCCTATTTGAGAAAAAGTTCTTGTATTTTCGGGAAGATGAGGGAAAGCCACAGTTGGCTCGATTTTAGAGAGGTCGATGTTTATTACCTTGTCGTATTCTGCGTCATCATCAGCTTTATAAATTGTAGGTTCCAGACAGTTGTGATCTTGAATATACTGCAGAGTTGTTTTGTCCACCTCAAATATACCGTTCTTTGCGCCTGCCTCTATAGCCATATTTGCCATGCAGAAGCGATCTGCCATTGAAAGAGAATCAAGTCCCTCGCCTGTGAATTCCATAGAACGGTAAAGGGCTCCATCAACGCCTATTTTACCAATAATGTGAAGTATAATATCCTTGCCAGAGACATATTTGGTGAGCTTTCCTGTGAGGTCGAACTTTACAGCTGTCGGCACTTTGAACCACGCCTTTCCTGTAGCCATTCCGCAAGCCATATCTGTTGAACCTACGCCTGTAGAAAAAGCACCAAGAGCACCGTATGTGCAGGTGTGAGAGTCCGCGCCAATAACGGCATTCCCTGCGGTAACAAGACCTTTTTCGGGGATAAGGGCGTGTTCTATGCCCATTTCTCCCACGTCGTAAAAATGGGTGACGTTCTGTTCCATGCAGAAATCACGGCACAATTTGCACTGCTCTGCCGCTTTTATGTCTTTATTTGGCACAAAATGATCCATGATCATTGTGACTTTGTTTCTGTCGAACACGTTGCCTTTGCCAAGCTTGCGGAATTCTTTGATAGCCACGGGAGAGGTGATATCGTTTCCAAGAACGAGATCGAGGTCTGCAAGGATAAGTTCTCCTGCGATGACTGCCTCATTACCGGAGTGTGCCGCAAGTATTTTCTGCGTCATTGTCATTGCCATTTTTATCATTCCTTTCGATAAGATGTACTTATCGGTTTATTTCACTGTTTTTAGGCAGTTCTCACCGCGTTCGATGGCCACTATACCAGTGCGGCACATTTCCATTATGCCGAAGGGCTTGAGCAACTCGATAAATGCATCTATTTTTGAGGTCTCGCCTGTGAGTTCACAGGTCAGCGATGTAGGAGAGTAGTCCACTATTTTTGAGCGGAATATCTCTACCGCCGTCATTATATCTTGCCTTATTTCAGCCTTGTTTCGTACTTTTATGAGCAGAAGCTCGCGAATTACCGTATCCTTATTGTCGAGTACTTCGACTTCTCTGACATCATGGAGTTTCTGAAGTTGCTGAAGTATGCGTTCCTTTATGTCCTCATCTCCGTGAAAGGCGATAGTTATGCGCGAAAAACCGCTTGATTCTGTTTCACCCACAGTCAGACTGTCAATATTGAAGCCTCGCCGTGTGAACATACCTGATACTCTCGAAAGTACGCCTGAAACATTGGCAACTATAACGCCTATAACATATTGCTGTTCCATAATGTCACCTCACTTTATCTCTGTTATAATATCGTCTATCCTTCCACCGTTTGGAAGCATTGGGAGCACAAGCTCGTCGCTATCCACAGCACAGTTGATAACGAAAGGAGTATTACAGGAGAGAGCTTCGGCTGCTAGCTTTTCAAGCTCTGCTACAGAAGTTGCATGACCGCCATTTGCTCCAAATGCCTCTGCAAGTTTTGCGAAGTCTGTCCTGCGATTGAGGGTGGTGTTTGAATAACGTTTATCGTAAAAAAGAGTCTGTATCTGTCGAACCATTCCTAGAACGCCATTATTCATTATAACTACGGTTATTGGAAGTTTCTGCGATACTGCTGTTGCAAGTTCGCATAGGTCCATACCGAAGCTGCCGTCTCCTGTGAAAAGTATGCAGCGCTTTCCAGTAGCACAAGCTGCACCAATAGCTGCTCCAAGGCCAAAGCCCATAGTGCCGAGGCCACCACTTGACAGAAAAGTACGCGGCTTTTTCAATGGATAGCGCTGTGCTACCCACATCTGATGCTGTCCCACATCTGTGATTATAACTGTATCCTCGCCTGCATAGGAGCTTATGGTATCAATTATCTCATATGGGCTGAGCTTTTGACCGCCGTTCTTTTTCTTTGCAGCAGTGAGTGCGGACTCTGTATGTGTCTTTTCCTCAGTTTGCAGCTGCCTTATGCGTTCCCACCATTGTGAGTGATTCTTCTCTTCAGCCATTGCAATGAGCCTTTCTAGTGAGTCATGAAGATCACCCTTTATGGCAACGTCTGCAGGAACGTTTTTATGGAGCTCTGCGCCGTCAATATCTATATGGATAATACTTGTATGTTTGGGATAACGCGAATCATCGCCAGCTGCTCTATTGCTGAAGCGAACTCCGAGAGCTATGACAAGGTCTGCTTCGTTCTGAGCCACAGTCGAGGCAAAATGTCCATGCATTCCCTGCATACCAAGAAAACGCGGATGATCGTAAGGAACTGCTGAAAGTCCCATGAGAGAGCAACCTAATGGAGCATCTATCTTTTCTGCAAGAGCTGTTATTTGCTGAGAAGCTTTGCCACTGATAACACCGCCACCGAAGTAAATATATGGTTTATCACAGCTGTTTATAAGTGCAACTGCTTTTTGTAGCTTATCATCTGAGGCAAATGTGAGTGGATAAGGTATCACAGGCTGCGCGTTTGATTCATATTCGCAGAGAGCCTGCTGAACGTCTTGAGGTATATCCACAAGGACAGGACCTTGCCTGCCTGATTTTGCAATTTTAAAAGCTGTACGGAGAGTGTCCGCGAGTTCCTTTATGTCTTTTACTATGAAATTATGTTTGGTGATAGGCATGGTTATGCCAACTATATCAACTTCCTGAAAACTATCCCGTCCTATAAGATTACAGGCAACGTTGCCCGTTATAGCAACCATAGGAACAGAGTCGAGATATGCCGTAGCTATGCCAGTTGCGAGGTTTGTTGCTCCCGGACCAGATGTAGCGATGACAACTCCGACCTTACCTGTTGAACGAGCATAGCCGTCCGCAGCATGAGCAGCTCCCTGTTCGTGTACGGCGATTATGTGCTTTATACGGCTTTCTGCGGAATACAGCTCATCGAAAAGGTCTATGACCTGCCCTCCGGGATAACCAAAAATGGTATCGCATCCCTGTTCGATGAGGGTTTCAACAACTATTTTTGCACCTGATATTTTCATAGTATCATGTCCTTTACTTTTGTGTTTGCTGTTTTCAGCCTGCGGTGAGCATATTGTTTACAGCACTTATTAGTGCTTTTATCGAAGAGGTGATGATATCGTTGTCAATGCCTGTGCCCCAGAAGCTCTTTCCGCTTCCCGTCACTATTTCGACATAGGAAACTGCTTTTGAAGCCGAGCCAACCTCTAAAGCGTGCTCGGAATAGCTGTTGAGGCTGTAGTCTGCATTTGTGTAAGATCTAATGGCGTTGCTGACAGCATCAAGACGTCCATTTCCCATATCAGTAACTGTTACTTTTCTTCCATTGAAATCAAAGCTTATTGTAGCTTCAATACCGTCGCGCTGAACGAAATGGGTCTCGTTTATTTTTATAGGGGATATTATATCCACGTAATTTTTCTTGAATATCTCGTATACCTCGTCAGGTAGCAGCTCCTTGTGCTTACGGTCAGATATTCCCTTGACGAGATATCCAACGTTCTCACGCATTTTCTTGGGTAGATCATAACCGAAGCGAGTTTCCAAGATATATCCGATACCACCTTTGCCGGACTGGCTGTTGATTCGGATAACGTCTGCGGAGTACTCTCTACCTATGTCCTCGGGGTCAATAGGCAGATAGGGAACCGTCCAGTACTGAGTATGCCCTTCTTCGCGCCATTTCAGCCCCTTAGCGATAGCATCCTGATGAGAGCCGCTGAAAGCTGCGAATACAAGCTTTCCGGAATAAGGCTGACGTTCATATATATTCATACGTGTAACACGGGTGTACAGCTCTGAAACTGACGGTATATCACTGAGATCAAGCTGTGGATCTACGCCTTGTGAGTACATATTCATTGCGAGTACGATTATATCTACATTACCAGTACGCTCGCCATTTCCGAAAAGAGTTCCTTCAACACGTTCCGCACCCGCAAGAAGTCCCATTTCAGTATCAGCCACCGCACAGCCTCGGTCGTTGTGAGGGTGAAGTGAAACTATGACGTTTTCGCGGTATTTCAGGTTCTCGCACATATATTCTATCTGATTAGCGTAAACGTGAGGCATAGAGAGCTGTACCGTTACAGGTAGATTAATAATGACCTTATCTTCTGAAGTAGGTTGCCATACTTCAAGAACTGCATTGCATATTTCCAGTGCAAATTCTGGTTCTGTCCCCGTAAAGCTTTCAGGGGAGTATTCAAATCTGTAATTGCCAGCATATTTTTCGCGGTATTCCTTGCAGAGCCTTGCACCGCTGACTGCGATATCAATTATCTCTTCTCTGCTTTTGCGGAAAACTTGTTCGCGCTGGGCGACTGAAGTAGAATTATAGAGATGAACAATAGCATTTTTGCAGCCCTTGAGAGCTTCAAATGTCTTTTCAATGATGTGCTCTCTTGATTGAGTAAGTACTTGTATGGTAACGTCATCAGGTATTAGTTTTTGCTCAATAAGAGTGCGGCAGAAGTCGTATTCTGTTTCAGAAGCTGCAGGGAAGCCTATTTCTATTTCTTTGAAGCCAATATCAACCAGCTGCTGGAAAAATTCAAGTTTTTCTCCGAGGCTCATTGGTACTATCAGAGCCTGATTTCCGTCACGGAGATCAACGCTGCACCATTGCGGAGCTTTGTCAATATAGGATTTTTCCGTCCATCTCATTGAAGCTTTCGGTGCTTCAAAGAATTGTCTTGTGTATTTGCTGGCATTATTCATTGTATAACCTCCATTCCGATCCGTTTTGTCATAGCGGAGGGTATAAAAAATCTCCTCCATGCAATGGCATGGAAGAGACGAAGCTGCAATAATACTTCGTGGTACCACTCTTCTTGATGTAAGAATACACCCACTCGTCTGCGTCGGATCAACGCATATCTCTGTAACGGGAGAGCCCGTTCAAGCCTACTTGCTGAAGCTTTTAGCCGACTGCTCAGGGATGAGCTATGACTTGTATCTGTCTGCCGTCTTGCACCTACCGTCGGCTCTCTGTGAAAACTGATTCAAGCTTTATTTCCCTTCATAGCATTTAGTAATTATTATAACTGTATTATACACTGTAAATCTGTTTTTGTCAAGCCCGAAAATGAATTTGCATGAAATGCCAATATGCAGGGAACGGCGTATTTACCGTTCCCTACAAAGTATTATTTCAAATCATGCCGGTGCTTTACTGCCGCAGTCGGGGCAGTAATTGGTACCGCAATCCTTGCCGCAACTGCATTTCCAAGGCTTTACGGGAGCTTTAGCTCCACATTCAGGACAGAATCTAGTATCGTTCTCTATTCCGCAGACACAGCGCCATTTGCTGCCGTGCCAACCTGGGACAGCGTTGTTTTCAGCAGCCATGCGGAAAAGAGCTTCGCCGTTTGCCATATACTGTAATCCCATAAGAGGGAAACCAAATATAAACATACACTTCACCTCTATACTTATAAAAGTGCCATAAGCGATGTACAAGAAATGATTATTATAACAACAGTGTGCGTGTGAAACAAGCAGAAATAAGTATTGGTACCGTGCTGTTCTTCTTTACTGCTGTGACTTTATATAGTCTGCTATCCTGTAAATTGCATAGAAAACCCATATTACCCATGAAATTGCCCACAGTCCTGTAAATACGCTGAAAAGCAGGTAAATCAATGCAACAGCAGCAGCGATAAACCATTGTTTCATTGTTTATTTTCTTGCGCCGAGAGAAAGAATTTTGCCTGCAAAATCGTTGAAGTTCTGTGTCTGGAGTATTATTTTACCAGGACCTGTTAGCTTTGTAAGGAAAAGTCCTTCGCCGCCAAAGAATATGTTTCCGAGTCCCTTAACAGTCTCTATCTCGTAATGAACTGTAGGTTCAAAAGCAACAACGTTACCTGTATCGACCTTGAGTACCTCACCGGGAGCAAGTACACGCTCCACCATGTCTCCGTCAACTTCAAGGAAAGCCATACCGCTTCCGAAAAGTTGCTGGAGAATGAAACCCTCACCGCCAAAGAGACCAGAGAGTACCTTTTTTGTGAAAACTGCCTTAAGGTCAACTGTCTGCTCTGCGCAGAGAAAAGCACCTTTTTGACAGATAAGACCACCATTTGATATATTAACAGGAACGATAGATCCTGGAACTGTAGCGCCGAAAGCTATTTTTGCTCCTGGAACGTCCGCTCTATAATTAGCCATGAAAATAGACTCACCGGTAAAAAGACGACCAAGGCTTCTGCCTACTCCGCCTCTTGCGTTTGTTGTCATAGTAAATCCTTGTGTCTGCCAAATCATTCCACCTGATTGTGAGAACATTGATTCTCCTGCATTTAGTTCACATTCAACAGCCGGAACTGTTTGACCGATAATAGTATATCTCATATCAATATACCTCCCTGAAAATATAATTTATATTATGCGAAAATATCGCATACTGTCATTAGTCAGCAATCCTGCAAAGATTCGCTTCGCCTGAACTGAGATATTTTATTTCACCGTATGGTAGCCTTATTATAAGGTTTGCATTTTCGTCAATACCTAGTGCCTCGCCCACAAGCTGCTCATTGCCAACCATAGCGGTTATTTTGTGACCAGTGAGTATTTCGCGTTCTCTGTATGCTTTTAAGAAGCTTCTGTCGGAAATCTTTCCGAGATAAGGTTCGAGGTGATTGAGAACTTCGGCACATAGCCTGTTTCTGTTTATTATTTTGCCTGTCTCGTCTTCTATCGATGTAGCTTTCTTTTGAAGCTCTCGGTCAAAATTTTGACCTACACTGCGTACATTTATACCTATACCGATAGTGGCACAGTCGAGTTCACGCATCTCCAGCCCGAGTGAAGCTTCAGTGAGTATACCACATATTTTTTTGCCGTTCATATAAAGGTCATTGACCCATTTTATATTTACCTTGCTTTCACACAGTTTCTCAACGGCTTCTGCAGCAGCACAAGCAGCGGCGGCAGTTATCATTGGGGCGAATTCGAGGTCGAAATGAGGTCGCACGAGTACGCTCATGTAGAGCCCAGTACCATGAGGCGAAACGAAGCTCCTGCCTATACGTCCCTTGCCTGCAGTTTGAGAATCGGCAACGACGGTAGTGCCGTGCGGAGCTTTTTCGGTCTCAAGCTCGCGAACTATATTATTTGTGGAATCGACTTCCTCAAGCACCTTTATGGTTCTGCCCATTTCCTTTGTGGTAAGGAATGGAGAGATAAGATCTTCCGAAAGTCTGTTATTGTCTTCGTTGAGCTTATAACCTTTTGAGGTTATTGAACTTATGGAAAAGCCTTCTGCTTCAAGAGCCTTAACAGCTTTCCATACAGCATTGCGGCTCACACCGAGCTTATCTGCGAGTGCAGCACCCGATATGTAATCGCCGCCTGCATTGGCTAGGTTAGCGAGTAATTCGGATTTTACATTCATGGCTAAGTGTTCCTTTCGGTAATATTGATAACATTGTACCACAAAAAGATAAAAATTTCAAGATAAAAAGTATAAAAAATCACATTTGTGGGTGAATTTTTTTGCTGATACGCAAAAAAGGACGGTTTTCCCGTCCTTTCAGTTGTATAATAATTGTCGCGGTGCTTTTTTATTATCAGGCATCTTTCTATTATTTTGCTTTCGGATGTAAAAGTTTACTCCTCGTCAATAATCGGTGGTGCAGGAGCATTCTTTTTCGCTTGTTTTGCAGCTTTTTTTACTCTTCGAAGTTCCTTTTGTTCATATGAGCCTAGCTGTACAACCGCTATTGCACTTGACATGAGAACAGGAATGATACATGGCAGTATCCTGCGTAAATACATACCGCTCACAGGCTCTAAGGTGTACTTATCGGTCCACCCGCTTGCGTCAGCGTGGTTTGTTAGCTTTTTCAGCATGACCATGCACAGGACAAGACCAGCAAATGAGAATATAATTGAAAGAATATCTGACAAATTATTCCTAAGAAGGCACAGAAACGCTCCAAATAACATGAAAGCTGCAGAAATAATGAGGATAAATCCGATGTTGGCGAGGCTTTCTCCGTAGCTTCTGCGGTTATATATAAGCCCAGCACCACTTAGGGTGGTCATAACTCCTGCAAAAACGATACTCAGTAAAAGAGTGCATGTTTTTGCTGAAGTCATGAGCTTTGAGGCTTTGGGGGAAAGTTTCTTATTCTTTTTCTGTTTCATAATAACTCCGTTGGCTGTATTATTCTTAACCGAATTATTCATCATATATATCCGTCCATCTTTCGTCAAATTCGTTTTCGGCTTCATCGTCCATGCTATTTATTTGATCAGTATCATATTTTATTCTCTGAGTAATTATTTTTCCATAATAAATTCCTCGTATTGTTATTTTGAATGAATATTTGCCTAGAGTCAGAAAAAAGCGTAAGGTGTAGTTAAGTTCAAACTGTGTGTATTTCTCATTAATATTATAACATAGTCGAAGCATAATAATTATGTTCCTTCGGGAACATGAAAGGAAAATAAAAAATGTTTTTGAAAAGGAAAATAATAAAATCAGTCGCAGCTTTATTATCTGTTGGATTTATCGTATTATTCGGAACAGCAGGCTATTATTCCTCGCAACTGCCTTCTGAAGTTACGGTAGAACCGGGAAAAAGCTTTGAAATTGCAAGATTTCCTGAGCTATGCTGTACTGGCTCATGTGATATGGCGGTACCCGTTTCAGGAGCTTTCAGTAGCACAGAACAGGTTACTCTTTCACTTTTCGGTATTATTCCTGTCAAAAATGTGGAAGTCCGTCATGCAGAAGCTCCTGTATTTGTAGTAGGAGGCCGTCCTTTCGGGATAAAGCTTCTAATGGAGGGCGTTATGGTGACAGGGCTTGGAGATGTGGAGGACAAAAATGGCAAATACAGCTGTCCTGCTGAAAAAGCGGGTATCCGCGCAGGCGATGTCATACGTCTTGCTGACGGCGAGGCTCTAACCTCAAACGACAGGCTACAGCAGCTTATATCTGCTTCAGATGGCAGAACTGTAGAATTATCAGTTGAGCGTGATGGAAAGGTTTTTATTGCGGAGCTTCAGCCCGTTCAATCTCGGAAGAGTTCTGACTGGAAGGGTGGAATGTGGGTACGCGATAGCATCGCTGGTATAGGCACTATGTCGTTCTTTGAACGAAAAACAGGCCGTTTTGTCGGACTTGGACATCCTATCTGCGATTCAGATACAGGTGAAATAGTTCCAGTTCACAGCGGCGAAGCTGTATCTGTTGAAATTACCAATATTCGCCGCGGAGCCAGGGGAATACCTGGTGAGCTTCGGGGAATCTTTTCCAATGAGGAAAGTTTCGGCGTCCTTGAAAGGAATAAGGCCAGCGGTATCTATGGTGTATTATCAGCAGAAACTCTCAGTGAGCTAACAGCAGACTATAAAGAGCTGCCTATGGCATACAGTCAGGAAGTAAGGACTGGTAATGCTGAGATTTATTCAACGATATCAGGATCAGTTCCTGAAAAGTATACAGTCGAGATAGAGAAAGTTGATTACAGCAACGGCAGTAATAGAAATATGGTGATACGCATAACCGACAAGCGGCTTCTTAACACATCGGGGGGGATAGTTCAGGGAATGAGTGGAAGTCCCATAGTACAAGATGGTAAACTGGTTGGAGCGATAACTCATGTACTTGTTTCTGACCCTGCACGAGGATATGGTATATTTGCTGAAAAAATGGCTGAAAGTATTGAATGAGCAAAATAAAAGCGGGCGTTACAAAAAGTAACGCCCCAAAGTTAATATTTACTCTTAATTATCTGTTCTCCTCGCTGAAACCGCTGTCAACGAGTTCGATGAGTGCGTCAACTGCAGCCTTTTCATCAGCACCATCAGCGATTACTTTAACATTTGTACCGCCAACAATTCCAAGTGAAAGGATACCGAGTAAGCTCTTAGCATTTACTCTACGCTCTTCTTTCTCGATCCAGATTGATGACTTGAACTCGTTAGCTTTCTGAATAAAGAAAGTAGCGGGTCTTGCGTGAAGTCCAACCTGATTCTTTACCATTACTTCTCTAACAAACATAAACAACTCTCCTATTCTCTGTGGTTACAGCCCCTCTCATTTTTATAAGGACTGTGTTGTCGTTTGCAATTGTTTTCTTGCTGATTTTATTATACATTCTATTTTTTCCTTCGTCAACGGATTTTTGCGATTATAATTCATCTTTTCTCTAAATTCTACATTTAGATTAAATGTGAACGAATTTTTATCAGCTTGCTTGTATATTATAACTACAAAAAAATGTTGATTTTCATTGTTGAAAATGCATATTATTCAACGTGAGATTATGTTAATATCTTCTAAAGGGAAAATGTTTTTTTGGATATACACCCAGTTAATATGTGGAACAGCAATAATTGTAAAATCTAAAATAATAATAGCAAAAAACGCTCAGTCATGGTTTAATTTGTATTTAGCTAAAAGATCCGGACGGCGTTCCTCAGTTATCTTAAGGCTCTGTTCATGTCTCCAGGTTTCAATGTTCTTATGATGACCCGTGAGCAGAACTGGTGGAACAGCCTCACCTTCCCAGACCTCGGGGCGCGTATACTGAGGATATTCAAGAAGTCCACTGTAGATACTTTCATCTGTGAAGCACACCTCGTCGGATAGAACTCCATCGCACATGCGGGCAACTGCATCGGCGACTGCCATCGCAGGTATTTCGCCACCTGTAAGTACATAATCACCTATAGAGAGTTCTTCATCAACTATTTTGTCGATAACACGTTGATCAACTCCTTCGTAGTGACCACAGAGAATGAGAATATTGTCCAGCTTTGAAAGTTCTATTGCTCGTTTCTGGTCAAAGAGTCTGCCCTTAGGTGACATATATATAGTATGCGGCTTTGTGCCAAGGTCCTCGCAGACCGCCTTATAGCAGTTGTATATGGGTTCGCACTGCATTACCATTCCCATTCCACCACCATAGGGCGTGTCGTCTACTCTTCTGTGCTTATCCTGAGTGTATTCTCTTATCTGACGGCAGTTCAGGCTGATTTTTCCAGCTTTACGTGCTCTGCCGACAATGCTTTCGCCGAGGACGGCTTCACACATTTCTGGGAAAAGTGTTGCTATTTCAATATGCATATTAATCTCCTTTTATGAACAGAGACCGCATAAGCGCGGTCTCTTTGGTGTTATTCTGTAAGCTGAATACTTTCAGCCATAGCTATTACCTCGTCCCAATCAGTGACGCTCATGGAGAGGATATAACGGTGTTTCTTGTCCCTTTCAGGATAAATGTTTATAAATGCAAACTGCCCGTCAGGAGCGTCGTTGGTTTGCAAAAATCCACGGAAGCCTACACCCTCCACGGGGTAGAATTTTACAGAGCTTGCGTCTGCTAATATAAGGTCGTTTTTGCAGTTCATTATTTTATAGAATGTCTTTGCGTTTCTGCTGCTGTGGATATCAATGTCATTCATAGTCAGCGTTGCTGCTAGACGAACAAAATCACCTTTATTCTGTGGTGTCGACTTCTGCTTTTTCTTGCAGTAGTTGTCGAGATCATTAGGATCGATACCAGTCATATCGAGAAAATCGAAGTTCTCACCGAGAGTATCTTGACAAACTGACACAAAAAGGTTCGTGTCTTTGCTGCCCCACATTACAGCGTCCTTTTCTTCAGTATGAACTGGTTCTAAGCCTTTCCAAGCAGTTATGCGCACTCCAAGTGAGGAATACTGATCAAAGTTGTCAGAGGATAGCTTTGGAAGCTTATCAGGGAGTTCGTACCATATACTGTTAGTTTCATTGAACTCATGCTTGGTCTTATAATAATAAGGAAGTCCTGGGAAAAAGTAAGCACAAATTCCAAGAGCTATGAGAATGAGTAAGATAATTATGCCAAATATTTTTTTCATGATATTTGCCTCCTTTTTGGCTTTTTTAAGCCGATTTTCTTTTGTTCTACATTATTTTTCTATCTTTATCGAAGCTATAATCTGTTTTATAAGCTCCATATCCTCACTGCCGATTATGATCACGAACGAGTTTTCGTAATTTTTGCCTGTATACAGTGAAGCTACATATCTTTTCTGATTTTGTTTTTCGCCAATGTATTCCACAAATCCACAGTAGTTGTCAGAATTGAATGAATACGCCTCTTCTATTGCGTCAAAAATCTGCTCTTTGGACTCAGCTATTTTTTTGAATATATTTTCATCCATGAGATTGCGGGTATTGAAGTCGTTATAGGTCATAGAGTAAGTGAATTTCAGGAATTCGTACTGAGATGCCGGGAAAGGAGTATTACAAACCTTGAAAAACTTATATATTTGATCGTGTGTGGCGGACTTGAACTGCTCGTCTACATATGCTTTCAAATTTTCGACATATTGTATTATCAAAATCGTTGATTTGTCATTATTGATATAAGTAAGTAAACGCGAGTTTCCTTTCGGTTTCATATCAGGAGATATCTTTACCAAAAGACCATGATCTTCCTTTATTTCTTTAAAATCATCTGAAACTGTTACTCATGAAAGATCAAATTCTTCCAGCGTTGTGTTAAGCGAGGGATACTTGTCCGTTATTCTAATATATATGTATTTCGGTAGTTCCGGAAAGAAGAAAATGAATATTGCAGCAGTAGCAAATAGCGAAATAATACCAATTATAATTTTTTTAATTTGAATTACTCCGTTTGTATTAAAAAATGCAGTTAAATCTCTTTTTTGTGCATGAGATGTATGCCGATGTGCCCGATACCGAGTATAACTGCCGCTGTGATAAGAGCGAGGTTCTGAGCGTAAACTCCCAGCAGAAACACAGCGAATACAGGTAGAGAAGCCCCTGCTAATGGGAATCCACAGTAATCGGAGTACATATCCGAAAGAGTGCGACTGCTTCGGAAATATTTCAGCCAGTAAAGCTCATAAATCATCATGAGTAGAAGAGTAAGTACAGCGTAGCCAAGTCGCGGAAAATTTGAAAAGTTGTCTAGACGACGATCAGAGACTACAAATGCGCATGCAAGTACTTCACCTGCACGTTCAAATGCAAGAAGTTTTTTACTTTCACGTTTTGCAGCTTCTTCGTATCCAACTGGCTGATTTTGACCCCATATTATATTTGGAATGAACAGCATTAGCAGAAATACTGTGCCTACTATTGATATTCCCCACTTAGGAAGATGTTTGTAGCATTGTAATACATTATCGCAGGTTGTCAGAGACCAGATAGCGAAAACTGAAAAAGCAACTGCAAGAGTAGTAAGAGCAATGAAATTACTCTTTTTCATATCAGTCGAAAAGTCCGTCTAGTGGGCGTATAGTCATGACTCCATCGTCAATATTAGTTGATATCACGACATCGGCAATAGCAGGAACGAGATACTCCCTATCCGTGCCCTTTATGACGTAAACGTCATTTGCGCCTGTCTGCATTACGTCTATGATAGTGCCATAGACATCGGAAGTATCGGCGTCACGAACTTCAAGACCTATTAGATCCTGTATAAAATAGGTATCATCGTCAAGCTCCAAGTCATCGCGGTGCATATAAAGCACTTTGTTACGGAGCTTTTCTGCGTCCTCGGGAGTATCAACGCCCTTTATCTTGGCAATAACTGTATTCTTGAACACTCGGGAGCGTTCTATGTTCACTTCTTCGTGGTTTTTTCCTATGAAAAGTCTGTCGAACTCAGCCAAAAGCTCAGGGCTGTCGGTATAAGGCATTATCTTCACTTCACCGCGTATGCCGTGAGTCGTGACTATTTTTCCTGCTTCGAGATATTCCTTTTTCATATATTTTCCTTTATTTTTCAAGCTCTATTGAGCTAATTATTTGCTTTGCAGTAATTTCGTCTGAGTAATTAATCTTTACCATAAAGGTGTGTGTATCGTCGCCTTTTGGAAAAATGAACAGATCCCAAAGATCTTCATATTCACTGAAATTCATTCTTCCTATATATCCAGTGAAGTAACTACTGTTAAGTTTATACATTGTTTCGGCTTCTACAGCTTTTTCCTTAAGTTCAGCGAGTTCAAGAAAGATATCCTTGTTTTTTCCGTGGAGCCTGATACAGTCTGCAGCGCTGATATTGTCTCTTATGTAAAAAAGGATTCTTGAACTGAAGCCGTACTTTGCCGGTTCTGAACCTATCGTTCTGAAAAACTCTTGATAATCTTCCTCATTAAATTTATATTGATCCCAGGGATTGTAATCCTTAAGTGAATCCAAGAATTCATCCTGTTCAATGTTATCTTTGTTTGTAACAATAAGAGCAGTCTCTCCCGATGATGATTTCATTCCGTTGTCAGTGACGCTCCAGTCAGCAGGTGCTTTCAGTTTGAGCCCATTAATGCTGAAATTCTTGAAATCTGCTCCAGCGGGTACAGTCTCAAACTCGGAGATTTGTTTGCTGATATATTCGTATTTGTGCTTAACTTTGAAGTAGGTCGGTAGTCCTGGAAAAAATATGAAAATGATCACTACTGCGACTAGAATGGCTATGCCGATAGTCAGTACTTTTTTCACTTTATCACCCTACTTGTCCAATTCAATGGAGCTTATTACCTGTGGTTTGATATTGTCATTTTCGCCAGATATCATAATGAAATAGTAATCTGTCGTACTGTTGTCAGGAAAAAGAGTGCATGACCATTGAAAATGCTCGTTTATTTCCTTTGCATTTGCTGAATCAGCGCTCAGTTCTTTCTTAATTTTACATACATAAGCGAAAAAACCTTTACCTTTCAGCTTGTATGCATCTTCGTAAGCAACAGACTCTTCCTTTATGTCTGCGAACTCTTTGAACACTTTTCTGTCAATGCCGCGGAGCTTTAGGCAGTCCTTTGCGATGAAACCGTCTTTTATGAACCACAGTATATCGCTTCTTGCATCGTACTCTGTGGGATACTGAGCCTTCATGGACTTGTAGAAATGACGGTAAGTCTCCTCATCATAGAGGAAACTTTCCCACGGATCGGTGCTTATATCAAGGTCAATGTCAGGATTTGCAGCCATTTCCTGTTGCTGGACAAAGTTTTTATAGGAGTCGTTTTCCATGATAAGTACAGAAATTTCTTCGCCTTTGCGTATGGATGAGCCGCTTCTGTTTTTTACAGCACCTTCGGGCATTCTGAACCTGAGTCCTTTTGTAGAAAAGCTTGTGAAGTTTTCTGGAACTTCAACCTTTTGAAACTCCTCAGCAACATCGTTGATATGTGGATCGTTCACCTTAACGTCAATATAAGTGAGTAAGCCGGGGAAGAATACGAATATGATAAGTGCTGCTACTAAAAGTAAGCCGACAGATATTCCTCCTGCGATAATTGATTTTTTCATCTCAGTACCTTTGGGTTAAGTGTATTGAACACCACGTTCGGAGTTCAATCAGTTGTGGATATTATTAGTCTGAATTTTTCAATGTGTCAATCTGCGCTTACAGTAAGAGCGCTTGTTGCACTTGGGGCAGGTGAGTCTTCTATGTGTTAATGTATGTGCGCCGAAAATATAGTTCTTTGCCGATGGAACGAAGCGAGTTCCGCAGTACTTGCATTCGTAAGTGCCTGCGCTCAAATCTTCTATAGCGGCAATAGCTATACCACCCACCATAACTATTATTGCTATAGCAATAAGTAATACTCTCTGCCATGTTTCCATTTCAAAAATGCCTGCAGCTACTATAAGTGTACAGCCTGCAAGTATTGTAATAATGGCTGAAATTGCCGAAATGATAATTTTTTTTATGCTTTCTTCTTTTTCACGCATAATCTCCATAATATTTTCCTCCGCTTTTTTCTTGTAGTCCTCATCAGGAATACGCTCGCCTGTGAGAAGCTCGTTGATATTAATACCTAACTTTTCACAGAGAGGGAGCATGAGGGATACCTCTGGCATACCTTTGCCTGTCTCCCACTTGGAAACCGTCTTATCACTGATAAGGAGTTCTTCGCCAAGTTGTTTCTGTGTAAGTCCTTTTTCTTTTCTCATCTGAGAGATGAATTTACCAATCTTTACCTGATCCATTCATGAGACCTCCTTTCTGAGAAAAGTTTATCATGATGCGGAGAAAAAGTACACCCATGGGGCGTAGAATTAAGATTTAAAGAGGAGTCTACGCTTCGTGGATTTACGAAATATTGCGGAATTAAGCAGCGCTTAGTTCTTCATCTCAAAGTTTTCACCGAGGATATCTTTGTTTGCTTCGAGGATAGGATTAATGCATTCGGAAAGGAATTCGTCCACTTGCTGAGAACTTCTGCCAGTGTAATTCTCAGGTTTGAGAACAGCGTCGAGCTCTTCCTTTGTTACCATGAACATAGGATCAGCTTCAATGAGCTCGCAGAGGTTATTGTCAAGACCCTTGACCTTTACATTGGCACCTGCCTCCATTGAGTAATCCATAATGCGGTCATGAAGCTCCTGACGGTTTCCGCCTTTCTTTACAGCATCCATCATTATGTTCTCGCTTGCCATGAATGGAAGCTCTGCCATAACTCGGCGACGTATCATTTCTGGGTATACAACTATACCGTTTGTAACGTTGAGCATAATATTTAATATTGCGTCAACACCAAGGAAGGCTTCTGCTACGCTGATACGCTTGTTAGCAGAGTCGTCAAGAGTCCTTTCAAACCACTGTGTGCCTGCAGTGAATGCAGGGTTGAGACTATCAATCATTACATAGCGTGCAAGCGAGGTTATTCTCTCACAGCGCATAGGATTGCGTTTGTAAGCCATAGCGGAAGAGCCTATTTGCTTCTTCTCACGGGGCTCTTCCATTTCCTTAAAGGATTGGAGTATGCGCATATCGTTTGAGAATTTGCTCGCGGATTGTGCTATATCACTGAGAAGTTCCAGCACCTTTGAATCTACCTTACGTGAGTAGGTTTGCCCTGAAACAGGAACCACAGCATCAAAACCCATTTCCTCTGCAATCATTTGCTCTAACTTCTTGATTTTGTCGGTATTACCTTCGAAAAGTTCCATGAATGAAGCCTGAGTACCTGTTGTTCCTTTTGAACCGAGGAGTTTCAGTGTGGACATTCTGTACTCTAGATCCTGGAAGTCCATAAGTAGTTCATTAAGCCAGAGAGTTGCTCTCTTGCCTACAGTTGTTAGCTGTGCAGGCTGGAGATGTGTATAAGCGAGACATGGGAGTGATTTATACTCGTTAGCGAACTTTGCAAGGTTGCTCATTACGTTCAGGAGCTTCCTGCGTACAACCTTAAGAGCATCTCGCATAATGATAACATCGGTATTGTCACCGACATAGCATGAAGTAGCGCCCAAATGTATGATGCCGGCTGCATCTGGACAAGCCTTTCCATATGTGAAAACATGAGCCATAACATCGTGGCGAGTTATTTTTTCGCGCTCAGCCGCCATTTCATAGTCCACGTCGTTAATGTGCTCTTCGAGTTGCTTAACCTGTGCTTCAGTGATAGGCAGACCGAGCTTCATTTCGGCTCTTGCAAGAGCGACCCATAGCTTTCTCCAGGTGGTGAATTTCTTATCCGCAGAGAAAATGTACTGCATTTCCTCACTTGCATAACGTGTGCAGAATGGGCTTTCATAGCTGTTTATATTACTGCTCATTTGAAATTTACTCCTTTAAAATGAAAATTGATGTACGCGTTCAGCGCAAAGTATATCACTTTAATTATATCATCATACAGCTTTCGTGTCAATAAAAAGGCGACTTAGAGCCGCCTTAGTTTTAATGAAATTCTGCCTGATTTCTGTATAATTTATACATCATCCATGTATTCGTTTCTATAATTATCTTCATGAGCATTAAGTTTCGTGCTTCCTATGGTCAGCTCTGTCATCTGATCCGAAGCAGTTTTTTTGAGATTGTCTAATTTTTCCTGATAAGGGTCACGTATTTTAATCTGACGGCTCGTCATGTCCTGATCAAAGAATCGCTCATTGAAATGAGGGTAGCCATCGGCTTCTTCGAGCTTATGAAAAATTATGTTGGTTTTCATATTTATGGCAGTTATTATAAGGATTATCAATAGTACTGCTAAATGTATCCTGTTGGTATAGCCTACGGAGTCAAATTTGAAATATTTAAGGTACTCTCCATTTGCGAAATGCTTGAAAATAGTAAGGATTACCTGATTTAACACAGCCAGTCCACCAGTAAAAAGCACAAAGAGGTCACGTTTCTTGTAAGCAGCCTGCCAGGCACAATATATCGCCAGTGAGTAAACTACAAAGCTCTCAAAGGTCAGAAATATAGTATCGTCCGCAAAAACGCTTCCAAGCATAAGAAAAAAAGATAAAAGCGGAAAAAAAGTTAGAGAAAAAAGATATGCGATAATAATCCTTTTATATGTCTTGTTACACTTGTTAAGAAGTGTGAGATTATGAGCCATTTCTTTTGCTTTCATTTCCTGCTTGCGGAGTATTTCGGATTTGTCCATATTATTCTCCTATATTCTGTCGTCTGTATGAACAATAACAGTGTTTTCCAGCAATTTAAAACCCATTTCGGCTGCTGATGCCGGAACAGTGTCAGGGAGCTTTATGTCTTTTCGTTCAGGAACGATTTCAGTCTCGGACTCCGTGGTTTTCAAGGCATTTTTTCGTTCCTTTGCGAAGATAATGCTCCACATAATTATATTGATTATTATAAACAGCGCTACAGCGGCTGCGATGACAAGAATCTCACCTGTTGACATAAGTGGTCTCCTTTGTTAATGCTTTACTGCGAAAAAAGTTGGTTCAGAACTCGGCGCGGAACATTGCGGCAGTTATATTGTCGTTTTCCTCTCTATTCTTAACTGTTTCGATAAGTTCGCGGAGCTTTTTTTGCATATCCGTTTTTGATGAGACTGCTTCTGGAGAAAGCCCTTCATAGAGTTCTTTTTCTGTGAGCACATGACGGAATCCATCGGAGCATATCATATAATTTGCACCGTTTTCGATATCTCCAAGTTTGACTTCTGGGAAGATATCGGCGGTAACGCCCACGCACTGAACAAGAGCATTTCTGCGTGGATCAATTTTAGCCTCTTCCGGAGTCATTCTGCCATTCTTGACCTCACGGTTGACGAAGGTGTGATCGTCGGTGAGCTGACTAAGCCTGTCGGATATCTTATATATGCGTGTGTCGCCAACATGGAATGTCATAAGTTTTGTATTTACTGCTATGATTCCTGTTGCAGTAGTTCCGAGCTGCATATGTTCTCTCAAGCCGTAATCCACCATCATGGCATTGAGCCTTCTAAGGCGGCTGATAACGTTTCTTGCGGCAGTTTCCCAGTCCCAGTCAAGGAGCTCAAAGGGAAGTTCGCTATCGAACCATTCCGCAAAGCTGCGAATCACCTCTGCGCTTGCCAGTTCTCCACGGGAAAGGCCACCCATTCCGTCGCAAACCAAGACAAGAGCGGCCTTACCATTGCCTGTATCGGCAGTTTTGACACAAACGCTGTCCTGATTATTATATTTCGAGATACCTGCGTCTGTATCGCAGGTTGCAATGTATTTCATATTGTTTTACCTGTCTGTGAAATCAAATTCCTCATTGGACAGCTTTATAACGTCACCGTCCTTGAGTTTTATCTCCCTTTCGGGGATAATTGGAGTACCATTGATATATGTTTTGTTTGTAGAATTGTTGTCCTCTATGAAACATGAACCGTCACGGCAATAGATAGTTGCATGATGACGGCTGACTGTGCGGTTTTCTGTTATGCAGAAATCAACACGGTCGCGCTCCTTGCCTATCCTGAAAACAGGTCTGTCGATATTCACCGAAACTCCTGTAGATCTGCGCGTAAGTGTAGGAAAAGTTTGAGAAGTGTGTGGAATTTCCTTTTTTATCAGCTCGGGAAGTACTGGTTTCTTTTCAAACGCAAGAGGGGGAATGGATTTCGGCTCGGGTCTACTGAAAAGAGGAACTGCTTTTTTTGCAGCTTTTGGTACCACAAACGGATGAGTATCGCCCGTGTTATTTGCGGGGTGCGACGTTTGAGGCTTGCGTACACTACTTGCGCTCTGAGAGGCAGGTCTGCTGAATTCACTGCGGTCAGGAAGAGCAAAAAGCTCGGGAGCTTCTGTGCGTATACGCTCTTTTGTCCCATAAATGCTAAATTTAGGTTTACTCATAACAAAATTCATAAAACTGTCGATACGGTCGTAATCATACTGCGAGCTGTAATTGGCATAAGAGGAAATCTTACGCAGGCAGTTTATAATACCGTCGTTAGTACTCTCGTTGTACCAAAGAGGAAGATAGAAGAGGTGAATCTCCATTTTTGGAGGCTCTGCAGTGATATAATTGGGATCAAGAACGATATTTTGCATGTTAAAACCGCATTTGTCTGCTATTTCAAGAATGTTGAGCAGATTGAGGATAATTCGAAAATACTGTGACTTGTCTATACCGTTTTTAAGTATGTTTATAAGTGGTAAGCCACGGGCACCTGTAAAAACGAGCTTATCGTCGGAAAGTGCATCGGGAACGAGCCAGCCCTTAATGCGGTTGTCTATGAAATACTGGTATTCTGCATCGTTGAGCATTTCGCTGCCAACAAATTTGCAGATTATGCATACCTCGCCATTTTTTTCTGTGAATTTGAGCTTTGCCACGATACCACTCCTTTCGGTAATTCTGTTACTTATTATATCATATTATTTTCTAAATATCAAGAGCGAGAGTTTAGTGAATAGAGATTAGTTTGCAGGGATGAATACAGTGAAATGCAAATTATAAATAAAAAAAGACCGCTCTTGTGTGAACGGTCCTTTGATATTACTTTGAGCTCTTTTTCTTTGCTGCGGTCTTGTTCTTCCACCATGACCATGTTACAGGTGCAACGAAGAGTGAGGAGAACGTACCAGAGATAAGACCCATCATAAGCGGTACTGAGAAGCTAAGCAGCGACTTGTATCCTGTTGCAAGAACAACTATAGTAATGATGAGCATTGTACCAATAGTTGTGATAGAAGTTCTAATAGATCTTGTAAGAGACTGAGTGCAGCTTACATTGATAAGCTCATTGAGTGAAGCCTTTGGCATAAGCTTGCGGTTTTCTCTGATTCTATCGTAGATAACGATTGTGTTGTTGATAGAGTAACCGAGGATAGTAAGGATGACGGCAACGATATTGGAATCAATGTTGAATCCACAAACTACCGTAGTTGTGAAAGCTACGAAAATATCGAGGCAGAGAGCGAAAATGGAGCATACACCAGCCGACCAACCACCGATATTTCTAAATCTGATAGCAATATAGATGATAACTATGAATGCTGCAAAGAGTACTGCAATGAAACACTTAAGCAGAAATTCACGTCCTGATGCAGGGTTAACATCGTTTGAGTCGTAGATAACGAGGTCATTTTCTGCGAATTTTTCTCTGAGAGCTGCTGTGAGTTCTGTTTGTCTATCAGCTGTAAGTCCCTGATCAGAGGTAAAGGAGATAGTAACCTGTTTTCCTCCGGAATCGAGGCTCTCACCTGTTCTTACTGTAACATTTGAATCAACAATTTCTTTAACAGCAGATGCAACATCGTTAGTATTGATATCGCCTTGATAGGTATAAGTAATGAGTGTACCACCCTTGAACTCGATAGCAAGATGTATACCTCTGATTATTGCACCGGCTATGAATACGATGAGAACAGTAATGATAACACCAAGGATGAGTTTTTTCTTGGAACAGAAGTTATAAACCTTTTCGGGAGTGCTTACTTTTTCTGTCTGAGTCTGGTTTTTACTCATTTTTCGTCACCTCCGTAAAGCTTTCTGTTTTTGAAGCACTTAAACTTGGAGAGTGATGTTACCATAAGTCTTGAAGCAAATACTCCGAAGATAAAGTTGCAGATAACGCCTGCGAGCAGGGTAAATCCGAAGGAGTAAACAACGCCCTCAGCAGTAGCGCCGAATGCGAAGAAGATAGTCTTGTTAAGGATCTTCGAGAAGAAACTGTCGGGAACACCGAAAGCACCCATGAGGATAACGGCGATGATAACATTGGTGATGTTACCGTCAAGGATAGCAGAGAAAGCCTTCTTGTAAGCAATCTTGATAGAAGCGTCGAGAGACTTGCCTGTTCTGAGTTCTTCCTTGATACGCTCGCCTGTAATGATATTAGCATCAACGCCCATTCCGACTGCAAGTATGATACCTGCGATACCTGGGATAGTTAGCGTTGAGCCGTTCATGAATCCAAACCAGCCTGTAATAGCTGCAAGAGAACCTGCAACCTGACCGCAGAGTGCAATAACAGCAACAACTCCTGGGAGTCTGTAGAGAACTATCATATATACTGCAATAAAGCAGAATGCGATAAGAGCTGCAAGAAGAATAGCGTCAAGTGAACCTTCACCCATTGTAGGTGAAATAGTTCTGAAGCTCTTTGTTTCCATTTTGAATGGGAGAGCACCAGAGTTGATTTGATTAGCGAGCTTTGTAGCGGTTTCAGCGGTGAAACTACCTGAGATTTGAGCACTTCCGTTTGAAATAGCGTCATTTACTCTCGGAGCTGAAATCATGGTATTATCCATCCAGATTGAGATAGGTGTTTCAGTACCTGCCAACTCTGAAGTAGCTTCAGCGAATTTCTCTGATCCTGACTTTTCACCATTCTCTCCGCTGGTCTTGAGCTTGAGGCTTACAATGTACTCAGCACCTGAACCGTCTTCAGTAGGCATATAACCCATCTGTGCGGATTCGATGTCGTCGCCGTTGAGGACCAGTTCGCCTGACGGGATAGTATTTCCGTCCTCGTCAGTGGTTGTATCTGTGCCCTTACGGAATGTCAGTTCAGCCATTTCACCGAGTTCCTTAACGGCAGCCTCGGGATCGAAGTTTGTTTCGCCGACCTTCCAAGGGAAGCGGACGATAATTCTGTCGCTTTTTTCGTCGCTGTAAACTTCGTTATCGGTGATACCGAGAGAAGCAAGTCGAGTCTTGATTACCTCGGTAGCGGAAGCGAGTTGATCGGCATCAGCGTCGAAATCGCCTGCGGGACCGAAAGTAACGTCAACGCCGCCCTTGATATCTATACCAAGACGGATATCGTCAACGCCCTTGACATAAGTAGTTCTGTTATCGCCGAAGAGTTTATCAATACCCATAACGGCTGTAACAGCGAATACAGCGATAAAAGCAACGACAATGAAGAAAGTTTTTTTGCCTGTCTTTTTCACAGTCATGCCTCCTAAAAATCGGGCTTTTGAGACTATTCCCCCAATGTGTGGAATAGACATAAGCCCTTTATTCCTGTCTCTTTGACAATTACAATAATTGTACTATATTTTTGCAAAAAAGTCAAGTATCTCAGCGGAAAAAGTCTCCGTTTCAAAAATATGCACAATTACACTTGCTTAAATTTGGAATTATGAACAAATTGTAATATGCAACTATGTTCAGGATACCCATATGAGCATTTCTTGAGTAAGTAATATGTTCCTGTTTATGTTTCTGACAGTATAGCGATAGCACCGTTCATATTTTTTACCGAAACGGTATGTTATAAATGCCTCTCCGTTTTTATTGGTATAAATTTGAGCAGAAGCTTCTTTGACATACATTCCGTTCGTAGTTTCGTCGGGAACAGCGTCTATTGCTGCTTCCTGAATGCTCTGCTTAGAGTAGCGAAAAACAGCCTCCCTTTCCGAAACAGGTTTCCATTCATTGTTGTCTTGATCTTTCCCGAATATTATCAGAATAGTTTCTGGCGGTGTACCGAAATGTTCGTCAGTTTCGGCACTTTTGTGGATATTATTGAAAAAATCTATACATTTATTTAAAAGTGCATCACGAATATCGTTTTTTATATGCAAAACCTCGCATTAATTTGTGTTGAACAGGGGGATCAAGTGTGTTATCTTTATAAGCTTAATTCAAAAAATGCACTCCAAATACGGAGTGCATTTTCCCTTACTTGAAATGTTTCTGGGATATTTTTAATCGATTCATAGCACGGTTAAGAGCAGCCTGAGTTTCATAGTACTCTTTGATGCTCTGTTTCTGCCTGAGTCGTTCTTCGGCACGCTCTCTTGCTTCCTGAGCCCGTTTGATGTCAATCTCCTCTGGAAGCTCACAGGTGTCCGCAAGTATAATAGAAGAATCCGGCATTACCTGTATGAAACCTTCAGATATAGCAGCGTACTTCCATACGCCGTCAACAAGGTATTTAAGCTCTCCTGTTGGGAGCGAGGTTACCAGTGGCTCATGCCCTGCCATGATTCCAAGAAGTCCGTCTATAGCCGTAACAACAAGGTGCTCGGTTTCGCCGCTAAAAAAAATACGGTCTGTAGCAATTATTTCGAGGTGAAAGGTCCTAGCCATAGTCAGCCGCCTCCTTTATTACTCGTCTATCTGACGTGCTTTCATGAGAACATCATCGATAGTTCCAGCCATGAGAAAAGCAGATTCTGGGTACTTGTCCATATCGCCGTCGATGATAGCCTTGAAGCCCTCGATTGTGTCCTTAAGCGGTACATACTTACCCTTTAGACCAGTGAAATTCTCTGCAACATTGAATGGCTGTGAGAGAAATTTCTGAATTTTTCTTGCGCGGTAAACTGCAAGCTTATCTTCGTCACTGAGTTCTTCCATACCAAGTATTGCGATGATATCCTGGAGCTCTTTATACTTCTGAAGAAGCTCCTGTGTCTGTCTTGCAACCTTGTAGTGCTCCTCTCCGACTATCTCGGGCTCAAGAATACGTGAATTGGACTCAAGTGGATCCACAGCAGGGTATATACCCTGCTCAACAATCTTACGTGAAAGAACAGTAGTAGCATCAAGGTGAGCGAAAGTAACTGCAGGTGCAGGGTCTGTAAGGTCGTCTGCAGGGACGTACACAGCCTGTACTGACGTGATAGATCCGTTCTTTGTGGAAGTGATACGCTCCTGCAACTCACCGACTTCCGTAGCAAGAGTAGGCTGATAACCAACGGCAGATGGCATACGTCCAAGAAGCGCTGAAACTTCAGAGCCAGCCTGCACGTAACGGAAGATGTTGTCGATGAAGAGAAGAACGTCTTTGTGTTCACGGTCACGGAAGTATTCCGCCATAGTAAGACCAGTCTGAGCAACTCTCATACGCGATCCAGGAGGTTCGTTCATTTGACCGAAAACGAGAGCAGTTTTGGAGATAACTCCTGATTCCTGCATTTCGTTCCAGAGATCGTTGCCTTCACGAGAACGTTCGCCTACCCCTGTGAATATAGAGTAGCCGCCGTGCTCAGTAGCGATATTTCTGATGAGTTCCTGAATGAGGACTGTCTTTCCGACACCAGCTCCACCGAATAGTCCTATTTTACCACCTTTAGCGTAAGGTGCAATAAGGTCGATGACTTTTATACCTGTTTCGAGTACTTCTACAACAGGACTTTGATCCTGAAAAGTAGGAGCTTTTCTATGTATTTCCCATTTTTCTTCGGTAACAACGTCGCCTTTTTTGTCGATAGGTTCGCCGAGAACATTGAACATACGTCCAAGAGTTTCTTCGCCGACAGGCACTTTTATACATGTACCTGTAGAGCTGACTTCCATATTCTTGCTGAGTCCTTCACTGGACGCCAGCATTATACACCGCACGATGTGGTTGCCCATATGCTGAGCGACCTCCATAACGCGCTTTTTTCCGTCGACCTCAACGGTGAGTGCATCCCTTATCATTGGGAGCTTTCCTGTGCTGAACTCGACATCTATAACAGGTCCGATGACCTGTGTTATTCTGCCTTTTTCCATTTTTTTCTCCTTTTTAAGAGAATTGTGGGTATATCATTTTTTCTGTATGGGCTGCCTTTGGCGGCCCGTGTTTTGTGTGTTATTCACGGCCGCTCGTTTCATTTTTCCTGCGGCGGTCTTTTTTGTATCTGTGCCATAAGATCAGGTAGGCGATCAGTATTATCAGCGTGAACGGAAGTACTGTTATCATCCATATCGATAAAAAGCTTGCGCGTGATAACACAGTCATCAGCGTATGAGTCTTCAGATCATCGGCCGAAGCTGCCAGTGCTACTATGAGGGTTCCGAGACATATCACCTCGCTCGTGACCGCAAATACCAGATAGGGATCGGACCGCTTGCAGATCCTGCCTGTGATCCATACCGTACCGAAGCAGATGAAAAGTAAAAGTGAAATGCAGGCCAGTAAGCCGAAAATCGGCGTTGAATAAGGATTGGCGAGGACTTCACTGTTATAATTATACGGATCATTCTGAGCTTCTTGAAGTTTTGCGTTCATTCAAATACATTTACAAACGTAAAGAATGAAAAGCTAACTGCTGAGATAAGAGAAATAATAGTCATTTTTGGGGCCATAAAATCATTCCTCTACTGACTGAGCTCCGCCGCATACCTCCGTTATCTCCTGAGTGATAGCCGCTTGTCTTGCTCTATTATAGCGGAGCGAAAGGTCTTTTATCATGTCCTTTGCGCTTGTGGTTGCTGCGTCCATAGCCGTCATTCGCGATTGCTGCTCACAACAGAACGCCTCAACCATAGCACCGTAGATTATGCCCTTCGCGTACTGGGGGATAAGATAATTCATAACTTCCTCAGGTGATGGCATAAACGAAGCTTTGGGAAGTTTTTTCATAGTACCGTCGGCAGCCTTTCCGAAATGCTTTCTCTCAAATGGGAGAAGTCGGAGAGTTCTTGGCTCCTGAACGTTCGAGCTGACCATATCTGTATAGATAAGGTAAACTTCGTCGAGTTCGTGCTTTTCAAACTTATCAAGTACTAGCTCAGCTATTTCGCGTGCTCTGTAAAGTGTAGGATTCTGAGTAGTATAAAGAAACTCGCCATCTACAGAAGCCTTTTTTCCACTATTTATGCGGCGCTGGTAGTACATTCTTCCAACCTGTCCCATGACAAAGAGGTAACAGTTGTCAAGATCAACGGCTTCGTCCAGTTTCTGGTCGGTATATTTCATTATGTTATGATTGTAGCTTCCGCATAGTCCCTTGTCACCAGTAATTACGATATATCCTTTTTTACGTTTATCTTCTGGAATATCTGCACGTCTGTCGAAGTAAAGCTGGCGTGTGTGTGGAGTATGCTCCAGAACACTTTCAATAGTTGATTGGAGCTTATAGAAGTAAGGCTCTGTACACTCAAGAGAAGCCCTTGCCTTTTTGAGCTTTGAAGATGACATGAGGTACATAGCGTTAGTTATTTTCAGTATCTGCTGGATACTTCCAATCCTTTCGCGGATTTCTCTAATATTTGGCATAGCAGTTCACCGCCTTATTCTTCAAAAGCCGTGATTATTCTATCAATACGTTCCGCTAGGTCGTCAGTGAGAATCTTATTTTCCTCAATCTCGGAGATTATGTCCTGACCGTAACTTCTGATATAGTTCATGAGGTCTGTGCGGTATTCTCTCAGTTCCTTGAGGGGTATGCCCTTGAAGAAGTCGTGTTGTGCAGCATAGAGAAGTATAACCTGCTCATAGTGTGGGAGCGGATTGTACAGAGGCTGCTTGAGCAGTTCTGTAAGCATATGACCGTGATCTAGAAGCTCAGTTGTGGACTGATCCAACTCTGAGGAGAACTGAGTGAATATCTCCATTTCCTTGAACTGAGCAAGGTCAATACGTAGATTTCCAGAAGCTTTTTTCATAGCTTTTGTCTGTGCCGCGCCGCCTACACGGGATACGGAAAGTCCATAGTTTACCGCAGGACGGAGACCTGAGTTGAATAGTTCACTCTCTAGGAATATCTGACCGTCGGTGATAGATATTACATTTGTAGGAATATATGCGGAGATATCGCCTGCCAGTGTCTCTATGATAGGTAGAGCTGTAAGCGAACCGCCGCCATGTTCGTCGTCAAGCCGGCTCGAACGTTCGAGAAGTCTTGAATGCAGGTAGAATACATCACCTGGATAAGCTTCACGTCCTGGTGGACGGTGAAGCAACAGGGACATAGCTCTGTATGCAACAGCGTGCTTAGAAAGATCATCATAAACTATGAGAACGTCCTTGCCTTTTGACATGAAGTATTCTGCGATAGCCGTACCCGAATAAGGTGCGATATACTGGAAAGGTGCAGGATCACTTGCAGAAGCACATACAACTATCGAATAATCCATAGCGCCGTACTTTTTGAGATTATTTACTATCTGTGCAACAGTTGAGGATTTCTGTCCTATGGCAACATAGATACAGATAACGTCCTGACCTTTTTGATTTATGATTGTATCAACAGCGATAGAAGTTTTTCCTGTCTGTCTGTCACCTATTATGAGCTCACGTTGACCGCGGCCGATAGGGAACATCGAGTCTATAGCAAGTATACCTGTCTGTAGAGGTGTATTTACAGGCTTACGCTCGATAACACTGGGAGCTTCGCGCTCGATAGGAAAGTAATCCTCGGCTTTTATCTGTCCGAGACCGTCTATTGGTGCACCGAGAGCGTCAACTACTCGTCCGAGGAGCTCGTCACTTACACCGATACCTGCTCTTTTGCATGTTCTTATAACGGAGGAGCCCTCTGTAAGACCGTGGTCATCTCCGAGAAGAACTACTCCGATTGACTTTTCTTCGAGGTTCTGAACTATACCTCTGATACCTGTCTCAAATTCTACAAGCTCGCCGTACATTACGGAGTTCATACCGTAAACCCTTGCAATTCCATCACCGAGGCGTGTAACGAAGCCTGTTTCTGTAGCTCCAGATTTTACGTCAAAATCACGCACCTCTGTCTTGAGTACAGAGATAATATCACTGTTCTTGCTTTTAGATGAAGAAACCAAATCAACGTATTCTGTAGCCTTGTTTTGCAGAGTGTCCTTCATGAGACGGAGACTTGTACGATAGCTCTTGTCGTATTCGAGGTCACCTGCATTGAGGATGAAGCCGCCTATTATCTCTGGATCGTACTTGTATTCAATATCAACGTCCTCTTTAACGAATTTATCCATGATAAATTGTCTGAGATCTGCCTGCTGAGCTTCGGTAAGAGGCGTAACATAGCGTACTACAGCCTTAATACTGCCATGTTTGTCAAGGAGAATGTCCTCGTATTCGTCAAGTATTTCGTCAATGCGTCCAATAGCTCCTCCACGGACTGCATTGAACAGGAATTTCTGCATACTTTCAGGGAAAAGCTTGTTAATTATGGCTCTTTTCTCGTCATGTGTGACAAGTGGATTTGAAAGAGTGTCCCCAAGATCGGGGCATGCCTCGAGCACCTTCCTTGTTTCAGAGCAGTCTGTCTGAGAAACGTCAAGACGGACAAGCTCTTTTATCAGCTCTCTGTCTGAGTCTCTCATTTTTTAGCCTCCTCTTCGGAAAGAAACTTATCTACAAGACGACGATTCTTTTCGTCGTCAACATTTTCACCGATGATCTTTGAAGCAGCCTCTATAGCAAGGTCGGCTATCTCAGATTGGGCCTGACGTAGGACACGTTTTCTCTCGTTCTCTATTGTTTTGTCAGCTTCTGAAACTATCTTTTCAGCCTCTTCCTGAGACTTTTTAATGATAGCAGCTCTCTCGTTTTCAGCGTCCTCATGAGCTTTCATGATTATCTGATTAGCCTTTTCTTTTGCTTCGCTGATTGAGTCCTCGTACTGCTGACGGAGTTCCTCTGCTTCGGTCTTTGCTTTCTCAGCTGAGTCGAGATTATCCTGGATAGTACGGGTGCGCTCGCTTTTCATTTTATTTATAGGCTTGAAAAGGAATATCCTGAGCAGCACGAAAAGTAGTATCGTATTGAAAACTGCCCAGAAAATGCTCCAAAATTCAAATTTAAGCATTATTTGCCCTCCTTATGTGAATTTGCAGCAGCTTATTTGCTTCCGAGTGAAAGAATAATAAGGAGTGCTATAACGAAGCCGTAGATAGCGGTAGCCTCAGCTAGGGCACAGCCCAGCAGTAGTGCTGTTCTTATGTCACCTTTAGCCTCAGGCTGTCTTGCTATTGATTCTGTTGCCTTAGCTGTAGCCAAGCCAATACCGATACCTGCGCCTGCACCAGTAAGAACGGCAACAGCGGCGCCTAATGCGATGATTCCCATTTTATATACCTCCAAGTGTTAGATCGTTATTTATTTCCAAGTGAAAGGATTATAAGGAGCGCTATAACGAAGCCGTAGATAGCGGTAGCCTCTGCAAGGGCACAGCCCAGCAGGAGAGCGGTTCTGATATCGCCTTTAGCCTCGGGCTGCTTTGCTATTGATTCTGTTGCTTTAGCTGTAGCCAAGCCAATACCGATACCTGCGCCTGCGCCGGTAAGAACGGCAACAGCAGCGCCCAATGCAATGATTCCCATATTTATTTACCTCCGTGAAGCTGTACTCTTTTTTTAGCTTTTTTTTCGTGTTTTTCTTCTTCCTCAAGAGCCTCTGCCATATATAGTGAGGTGAGGAATGCAAATACATATGCTTGAAGCAGTCCGTCAAAAAGATCGAAATATCCGCTTGCGACAACGGGGATTCCTCCCGGTATGAGATGCTTTATGAGTTCCATAACAACGAAAGCTCCGAGAACGTTACCGAAAAGTCGCATACACAGCGACAGCGGTCTTGTGACAAGGTCAAGCAGATTTATCGGGTTGAGGAAGCTTTTCAGCCATTTAATCGGACCTTTTTCAATTATGAACGAAGCCTGTACTAGTATGATGGCCATTCCAGCAAGGGCAGCCGTTACATTTATATCCTTTGTGGGCGGCACGAAGCCGAAAACACCGATGATGTTTGCAAAGCCTATGTAAATAATGAACGTTTCGAGTATAGGGACGTATTTTTTGCCCTTTGGTCCGAGTATACCATTAAAGAAGTTGTCGAGGAAGTCCATGAAAGCTTCAAGTATGCACTGAGAGCCAGTAGGTACTTTTTTTAGCTTCCTTGTTAGTATAATGGACAGTAGCACCAACACTGCGATTATTATCCAAGTTACCACACATGAATCGGGAACAGGAATACCGCCGAAAATAGGTATCGTGAACGCGGTATGATTATCAAGTTGTTCCATTAGCTCTTCTGCCATGATAACACCTTCTTTCAGTAAGGCATTGCGCCAAAATAATAAAACGGAGACTGCAATTACACAAATCTCCGTTGATTGAGTCCTGATGATGTACAGATATGCGTCCGACGGACTTTTTCAAGCTGCGGGAATATCGTGTCCACTTAATATATAATATAACAAAAAAGGTATATTGTCAAGACTTTGAGAAAAAATTCACATTAAAATAATAATATTATTTTCCATCGCCTTCAGACAGTTTTATAGCACGGTCGAGGCGTTCTATTGCACCTGAGTTAAGTTTTTCCGCAAGACGTATGCGGTCGAGCTCCTTTTTGAATGCATTCAGCTCGTCGGCTATGCGGCGCATGACCTCAGTAGTTTTCAACTGCTGATCCTCAAGAGCACATACTCTTTTAATCAGGTCATTAATATTTGCGGCTAGAAGCTCATTGGCATTATTCTGTTTATCACCGAATTCCGTGAGCTTTTCCCCTGCCTTAAGGGTACTTATCTTTTCATGTCCGCTGAATGTAAGCATTCTGTCTTTTGTCAGCTTCATATCAGACATTCTGTTCACTCCTTATCTTTGGCTTTTTCAGCTGTTTCCCAGCGACAAGCCGTAAGCCATGAGCCGTTCTCTCCAGTAATTCAAAGTATCCTCAATGGTTTGCTCCATACTTATTTTGGCTCTCCAGCCAGTATCTGCGAGGATACGCGAAACATCAGGCTCTATGACAGGTATATCCGAGGCTCTCATTCGGCCAGGATCCTGTTTGACTTCTATTGATGTTTTGGCCATGGAAAGAGCTGTATCCAGTATGAACTGTATTGAGACCGCTTTTCCTCTGCCAATGTTGTATACTGTACCGCTTTTTCCCTTTTCACCAAGTAGTCTGTACGCTTTTACAACGTCGCGGACATCGGTGAAATCGCGCTTTGCAGAGAGGTTTCCAACATTGATAACTGGTTCGCGTATGCCCTTTTCTATCTCTGCTATCTGCTTGCAGAAGTCGGAAATAACGAATATCTCGCTTTGACATGGACCAGAGTGGTTGAAAGCACGCACCATAATTATGTCCATTTTATAAGCACGTGCGTAAATCTCACCCAGCATTCCCTGACATGCTTTGGTTGCAGCGTAGATATTGCCTGGGTTGAGTGGTTCAGACTCTGAAAGGGGACAAGCTCCTTCACGAATATAGCCATATTCCTCGCCCGAGCCTATAAGTATCACCCTTGTGCCCTCTTTTTTTGATTCACGCAGGGCTTCGAGGACGTTTATGGTTCCTACGACGTTTATTTCCGCAGTGAGCTGAGGTTTTTTCCATGAGATCGATACGGAGCTTTGTGCGGCAAGGTGATAAACCACATCAGGAACAGTTTCGTTAAGTAGCTGTGTTATATCGTCCTTTTTCATAATATCCAGCCTGTGGATATGACATTTCTCTTTTATTTCTTCATTCGGCAGACAAGTCGCGTGAACTTCCCAGCCTGCTGAGCCGAGCTCACGGATAAGATATCCGCCCACAAAGCCTGCCGCACCAATTATCAATGCTTTCAAGGGGCTACCCTCCATTGCAAAATCATTTTATTTCAGTATATCGTAAAGCTGTGTCAGTATTATCTTTTCATTGAAGCTGCTTTTTACCCTCTGTGCTGCAGCTTTTCCATATTTTTCGCGGAGCTCTCTGTTCTCAGCAAGGGTATTTATCGCTTTTGCGAGAGCTTTCGGGTCTGAAGGCGGAACGGTTATTCCTGTTTGACCGTTGAGACTAACGTAGGGTACTCCGGATTTCAGAGCCGTGTTTATAATGGGTTTGCCATATATCATGGCTTCAAGCTGTACTATTCCAAAGGCTTCACTTGGAACTACTGATGGCAGCACGAAAATATCACAGTCTGCATAAGCCTGTTTCAGCTGTTCATCTGGAAGAAATCCGAGAAAATGGACTTTATCGCCAATATTTCGGGTAGAAACAAAGTGCTTGAGTTTGTCACTTAGGTCTCCTGTACCAGCGATGAACAGTTCACATCCTTTTACTGATTCAAAGGCTTTCAGAAGGTTCTCAACTCCTTTGTAGTAGACGAGCCTTCCTGTGAAAAACACCTTTACGTGATTTCTGTCTGAAGCCTTTTCCGTCAGAAATGGTACACGCTTTACGGAGAGGTAGTCTTCAGGAACTATGCCGTAGGGAAGTATCTTGCATTTGCTTTTATAGTTTGGAAGATAAAGGGAGTGTTTAACGTGACCCTCTGTAGCTGTGAGGATAACGTCTGCTCTTTTCAGCAGATAGTGCATGAAGGGCTTATAGAAAAACATAAGCTTCTTCTGCTTGACAATATCGCTGTGCCACGATACTACCACTTTACCTTTGTAACCTGAAAGCATGAGAGCTGCGTCAGCAAGCGGAAAAGGTACGTGTATATGGACTACGTCGGCTTTTTTAGCCATTTTTCGCATATAAGCGAAGAACGAAAGTGAGACCGGACATTTGAAATAAGTTCCGAAACTTCCTGCACGGGTTATGTCGACTCCACATATCTTCTCGCGGATAGTCCTACCCCGTCCATCACGGCAAACAAGAGTTTTTACACTGACATCATCGAGTCTGTTGAGTTCTTCAGAATATTGCCTTATTAGAGTTTCGATACCGCCAATATGCGGAAAATAAGCTTTGTTTACTTCAAGTATGTTAAGCTTCTTTTTCATTTTGCAAGCTCCCTGTATACATCCATGAGCAATTCCGCAGATCGTTTCCATGTGAAGCCTTGTGCACGCTGAAGTCCCTTTTGGCTCAGTTCTTTACGGAGTTTCTCACTGTTGTAGAGTTTAAACATACCTTCTGCTATGCTTTTCGTATCATAAGCGTCGCATATCACAGCGCAGTCTCCCGTAACTTCTGGCAGCGAAGCCTCACCCGAAGCAAGTACGGGAACGCCGCATGCCATAGCTTCGAGTGGTGGCATACCGAACCCTTCATAAAGGGAAGGGAACACAAATGCCAACGAGCCGCACATGAGGGGATTCATATCCTCAGACGGTACATATTTAGTAAAGATGATATTTTGAGTCATGCCGAGCTTTTCAACGCGGCTGTAAATTCCCTGGTCGAGCCATCCCTTTCCGCCTGCAAGTACAAGCTTTGGAGAGTTTCCTCCTACTTTTTTTACAAAGGCTGCATATGCAGTGATAAGGCGTTCAAGGTTCTTCCTTGGTTCAATAGTACCTACATAAAGGAAATAATCTCCTTCTATTTCTAGAGATTTTTTCACCTTAGAGATGCGCTCGGGAGAATCACATGGATGAAAGCGCTCAGTATCGACTCCACAGGGAACGACACGGATCTTGCTTTCATGTTGCGGAAAATATTTGACTATTTCTCTTTTTGAGAATTCTGAGTCTGTAACTATAAGATCAGCGCGCTTCATAGAGCGTTTCAGGCCAATATCAAGCATATATTTCGTTCTACCACGGACGGTGTCAGGAAAGGATTTGTAAACCATATCATGTACAGTCACAACCTTTTTTCCGTGTACGAATGGTGGAACGATGTAGTTGAAAAAGTGCGTGATATCAGACTTTCTGCCGAAGAAAAGAGAATAGGGAACAGGCAGAAACGTGCTCACGGCACGATATGCAAAGCCTGAAAAACCTGAAGTATTGAGCTTTATGTGCTTGCCTGCGAATTTTTTCACACGCTTTACACGTTCATTGTCACCGCTTGTGAAAAAGCTGTATTCGTATCTGTTTTCTGGGAAGAGTGCTGCGAGAGTTTGGGTTTGCCCCAACTCGCACCAGCCTATTCCCGTCATTTTATCGCTGCATATGGGCACAGCGTCGAATGTTATCCTCAAATCAACTTCTCCACCTTTGATGTTCTTTTAGCCTATCAGTTTTTCTATTTTTGCGATAAGGTCTGCAAGATAGGTTTCAGTATCTTCGGTGTCAAATCCTGAGGCACCAAAAAAACCTCTCTTTTCCTTACGTATTTCAATCTGTTCTGTTTTTTTGAGTTCGGCAAGAGCCTGTTCGCGCGGCATACCGTTTTCCAGACCTAATAATACCGCATTAAGTGCGTCAAGTTTTGCGATTACATCACTCTTTACATATCCACCTTTTTTAGATCTGAGTACTTCAAAGCTCATAAAAAATCCCCTTATATATGCTTTAAATTAGCCAATAACTTCCTTGACTTTTATTTCCTTTTCGACGAGAGCAAGGTCATTCTTTACCATGCGCTCAACGAGCTGAGAGAAGTTGATTTCGCGCTTCCAACCGAGAGCCTTTTCAGCCTTTGACGGGTCTCCAAGGAGAATGTCGACTTCTGCGGGACGGAAGAACTTTTTGTTTATCTTAACGATTGTCTTGCCGTTTGCTTTGTTAATACCGATTTCGTCAACACCTGTACCCTTCCACTCAACTTCTATGTCAACGTGCTTAAATGCAGTTTCAACAAACTCACGGACGGTTCTTGTCTCGTTTGTTGCGATTACATAGTCATCTGGCTTATCCTGCTGGAGCATGAGCCACATAGCCTTAACATAGTCCTTTGAGTGTCCCCAGTCACGCTTTGAATCCATATTTCCAAGTTCTACGTACTCCTGTACGCCCAACTTTATGCGTGCAACTGCATCAGTTATTTTACGTGTAACGAATTCAATTCCGCGACGTTCTGACTCGTGGTTGAAAAGAATTCCCGAGCAGGCGAAGAGGTTGTAGCTTTCACGATAGTTCTTTGTTATCCAGTGACCGTAGAGTTTAGCAACTCCGTATGGGCTTCTTGGATAGAAAGGAGTTGTCTCTTTCTGTGGAATCTCCTGTACAAGTCCGAACATTTCAGATGTAGAAGCCTGATAGAAGCGTGCCTCGGGTTTTACTGTGCGGATTGCTTCAAGCATATTTGTAACACCGATAGCGTCGATATCAGCTGTGCCAAGAGGAGTATCCCAGCTAGTAGCAACGAATGACTGGGCAGCAAGATTATATACTTCGTCAGCCTGTGATATTTTCATTGCGGAAATGAGGGATATGGGATCTGTCATATCTGCATAAATGAGAGTTACCTTGTCCTTGAGATGAGCGATGTTGCCATAATCGGCAGTTGCCTTTCTTCTCCAGATACCGTAAACGTTGTATCCCTTTTCGAGCAGGAGTTCAGCAAGATATGAACCGTCCTGACCTGTGATTCCTGTGATAAGTGCATTTTTCATTAGTTTTTTCTCCTTTTATATCATTTCGTTTGCAGATCAGACGAACTCGTTTCTGTTTTGTTCCTTGAGCTGCGCGATAACTTTTTTTACGTCCTGAGTGTTGTTCTTTGAGCACACAAGAAGCACATCGTCGGTATCGACGATAATGATGTCTCGTGTACCAATAGCGGCTATAAGGCGCTTGCCGCCGCAGATAGTGGTACGTTGGGTGTCAACTGTTACAACGTCACCATCGATGAAGTTATTGTCGTTATCAGTCTCGTTTATGCGCTCAATAGCGAGCCAACTTCCCACGTCATCCCAGCCGAAGCTGCCAGGGATAGTGTAAATGTGATTTGCTTTTTCCATGATACCGAAGTCTATTGATTCGCTTCTGAAAGCAGTAAACTCCTTAACGAGGACTTCGTTGAATTCAGGTGTTCCGAAAGCTTGTCCTATGCGGAGAGCCCCGTCGTAGATATCAGGCATAAAGGTCTTGATATTGAGCATTACGGAAGATATCTTCCACACGAACATTCCACTGTTCCAGAGATATTTTCCCGAAGCAAGGTATTCCTTTGCGGTAGTGAGATCAGGTTTCTCAACAAATCGTTCAACTGCGTATACATCTTCTTTTGCAGCACCGAAATTGATGTAGCCGTAGCCTGTTTCGGGATACTCGGGAGTAATGCCTATAGTTACAAGGCGTTTACCGCTCTCGGCAGCTTTGATAGCCTTTTTAAGTGTGTTGATGTATATGTCTTCATAGCCGATGAGGTGATCGGAGGGGAGAACCAGCATAATAGCATCTTCGTATTTTCTGTTTATCACAGATGCTGCAAATGCTATACAAGGAGCCGTATTTCTTGCGCATGGCTCAAGTAGAACGTTATCTTTAGGTATTCCGGGAAGCTGATCGAATACGAGTTCCTTATATGTGGCATTTGTGACAACGTAGATGTCTTCAGTTTCAACGAGAGGACTGAGTCGTTTTACGGTCTTTTGTATCATTGTCTCTCCATCTTTTGTGAGAGAGAGGAACTGCTTCGGACTTGCGTTGCGGCTCTTTGGCCAGAAACGCTCTCCTCTGCCTCCTGCCATGATGACTGCTGTTATCTTCATTTTGTATTTTCCTTCCTTTCGTTGTTCTTCGGCATGATATATGCATCTGTAGTTTCAGCATTATTCTTAGGCGGGAAGAACATTGTCTTTAATGTCATGAGTATTATCTGAAGATCAAGTCGTATTGAATAGTTTTCTATATACATGAGATCCATTTTCAGCTTGTCATATGGAGTTGTATCGTAAGCTCCGGTAACTTGTGCATATCCCGTTAGACCAGCCTTAACTTTAAGGCGGAAACCGAATTCTGGCATTTCCTCTTCGTACTCTTTAGTAAGCTCGGGGCGTTCTGGACGGGGACCGACTACTGACATATCACCTTTTAAAATATTGAAAAGCTGTGGGAACTCGTCCACACGGAATTTTCTCAGTATTTTTCCCACGGGAGTAATGCGGTCATCCTCCTCAGTGGCTAGACGTGGTTTACCGTCCTTTTCGGCGTCAACTATCATACTGCGGAATTTGTAAACGTAGAATTCCTTACCATTGAGTGTAAGACGCTTTTGCTTGTAAAGCACCGGGCCTCTGTCATAGAGCTTTACTGCGAGTGCAGATATTAGCATGAATGGAGCAGCAGGAATGAGTGCTATTAAGGAGAAAAGTATGTCGAATGTTCTCTTTACGAGCTGTTGCTCGAAGTCGAGACCGTAATTTCGACAGAGCATGAGAGGAGTATCGAACAGACGGATATCGTCTGCTCCCCTTATTATGATGTCCGAAATTTTAGGCGCTATGTAAGCGCGTTTTGAATGTGCAAAGCAGAATTTTAAGAAGTCGTTACGCTGTTCTGCGGGGATATCGCAGACAATAGCGCCCTCGTACTTCATTATAAGCTCTTTTACCTTTTCAGCAGGCTCGTTTATGCTGATAGACTCGCAAATCATATACTTATCCACGCGCTGGCTCATTTTAAGGACAAGTGATGCCGCACGGTGACTTCCGTAGATAATCACTAGCTTTCGCGGCGGGTATATCATAAAATAAAGCTTTCCCGTGAGGAAAGTCCATATCGCTAATATGCCTAGGTCGATGCATGACATTGTTACTATTGGCATGACAGGCATAAAATGTCTGCCGATAAGGCTGATTAAGAAGTATGAAACTGTATTTACGCATAGCATAGAAATCATTTGAGCGTAGAACATATCGGTCTTTTTTAGATAACCCAGCTTCAGACCACCATAGGCTCTGAAAAAAAGCCATACAATAAGGCAGTAAATAGCGATGAGTACCCAGTTTCCTCGTCTGTAATATGGGAGTACTATCTGGCCACTGTAATTTTTGTACCATACAAAGGCGAAAAGCCCTGTTATCATGGCGAGCAGCAGAATGCTTGAAATAAAGGTAACAAATCTTTTATACAGGTCTTTATTTTTATACATGATCCTTTTCCGTTGCCGAGACGGATTGTCTCCTTTTGATTTGTATTTTATGTCTTTTTCTTTTTTGTGCCGCAAATAACGACACAAAGTAATTATAACAAATCGTAAGAGGTATGTCAATATCAATTGACATATTAGGCAAAAAATGAAAATCAATTATTGCGCTTTTCACAAAAAGAGACATTACACAAGTGCCTGAAAACTTTTAAAAGCTTTCGGAGATAATACAATTCGGGTAGTAGTGGCTAAGTATCTCACGCCAGTTCTTTCCCTCAGCAGCCATAGCATTTGCTCCGTACTGACTCATACCTACACCATGTCCAAAGCCCTTTGTGGTTATTTCGGCTTGATTGTCGAAAAAGCTGATTTCGAAGCTTGCCGAGCGAAGTCCGAGAGCGTCTTTTATTTCGCTGCCAGATACGGTAATGTCTCCGATAGCGACTGTAAGGACAGTTCCTGAGTCGGAGACGGACATCACTTTCAGCCATTCTTTCATATCACTGCTGAGCTTTATATCGGGGAAAGCTGCTTCGAGAGCCACTTTTAGCTCCTCACGGGAAAAGGCAGTTTTCTCGCGAAAATGTGGAGCTGTCATGTCAGAGAGACTATCTACCTCAACAAGGTAATCCACAGGAACTCCCCATACATTCTCGGCGCTTTCCGTATAACCGCCAGACATAGAATGAAAAGCAGCAATGATAGGCACATCTTCATAGGTGATTATGTATGGAAGTACTTCTTCCACCGCAGAGGCTATCTTTGCAAAGTTTTCTTCAAATCTATCTCCAAAGCACTCCTTTGCGTGCTCTTTTGTGAAATATCCCTGATATTTTGAAGTATCATTTGAGAAATCTGCTCCTTTTAAATCGGGGTCAGAGGAGTTTGCAGCGCTAATTCGGCGGCGTTCAGCGTAGGTGTGGGCGGCAACAGCCTGTGCTTTCAATGCTTCTGTTCCAAAATTTGCAGGCATTTCCGCACAGACCGCTCCTATGACGTAATCAAGGACCGGAACTTCGAGAACTTTTCCAGTGCTTATGTCGAGAACTTTGTATGGTTCGGTCGATAAGATGTTATTTTCACTTGAGTTTTCGATGGATTCGATATCGTATTCATACTGCGTCTCTGTTTGTGGTGAACTGTCGGATTCCTTTGATATGAAGGCAGGGACAGCTGGTATAACCACAATGGAAAGAATGAGCAGCAGAAATGCTGCAGCGGTTGTTTTCATAGCTTTACTCCTTATTTTATATTTTGTGGCTTGGAATGCTGATTGGACTCACTATAATACAGAGAGAGGTCCAACGGAAAATGGGGTGGCGCTTGAGTGGCAGCGTTCGTTGTTTAGCTCTTGGTTTAAAGAAATAATGTTTGACATTAAATAATAAATGGTGTATAATTAATAATGAATATGTTTTAGGAGAGTGATCAGGATGCCGTCATTTATTTCGGGCGCCAATATTACAGATTTATGCAGTAAGCTTGCTGATAATTCCGCTATAGATCCAAAGCTTTATGAAAAGTATCATGTTAAGAGAGGACTTCGCAACAGCGACGGTACAGGCGTAATGGCAGGTATCACGAATATATGTAATGTTCACGGCTATGTTATGAACGAGGGAGAAAGAGAACCTATACCTGGTCAACTTATATATAGAGGATATAATGTTAATGATCTTGTTGAGAATGTTGAAAAGGATGATCGCTTTGGTTATGAAGAAACAGCTTTTCTGCTGCTCTTTGGTCATCTTCCGAATGAAAAGGAACTTAAGACATTCAGCTCTTATATATCTGTTAAGAGAGATCTCCCAAATGGCTTTGTTGAGGATATGATACTAAAGGCTCCGTCAAAGAATATCATGAATAAGCTTGCACGTTCCGTTCTGGCTTTGTATTCCTATGACGATGAGTGTGAGAACAAGGGCCTAGAAAATGAAATGCGTACTGCGGTGAGTCTTATCGCAAAAATGCCTGTTATTATGGCAAACGCTTATCAGGTAAAGCGTAGGGTATTTGATAATCAGAGCATGATAATGCATCCCATAAATTATGAGGAGAATACGGCTCAGTGCATACTTTCACTGCTTCGCCCAAACAGAAAGTATACAAAGGAAGAGGCTCAGATGCTTGATCGCCTGCTTATGTTACAGGCTGAGCACGGCGGTGGTAACAACTCCACGTTTACCTGTCGAGTCCTTACATCTTCTGGAACAGATCCGTATTCTGCATATTCCTCTGCAATATGTTCGCTCAAGGGACCTCGTCACGGCGGCGCCAACCTTCAGGTTATCAAAACGATTGA
>JAEEGJ010003007.1_pt1 | contig 70941 bp, 62 predicted proteins | sample 8958761 | NCBI WGS metagenome assembly JAEEGJ01 (sample SAMN16246546, study PRJNA631951) | gut metagenome | biome: gut microbiome; feature: rumen; material: RS-attached | host: Bos | place: Iran: Karaj | collected 2018-10 | reverse complement strand
CCGGATGTCTGGGACTGATAACGAAGGCATAAGGCTGAATAAATACATTGCCTCGTCCGGTCTTTGCTCCAGGCGTGAAGCTGATACACTCATAGAATCCGGTAAAGTTACCATAAACGGCGAGACTGCAGTCCAGGGCAGCAAAGTCATGGACGGCGATATAGTGCTTGTAAACGGCAGAAAGGTAACTCCCGATGACGATATGGTTTATATCGCCTTCAACAAGCCCCTCGGAGTCACATGCACGACAGACAAGAGAGATCCTTCCAACATCATCGATTACATCGGTTTTGACGAACGCATATTCCCTGTCGGACGCCTGGACAAGAACTCTTCAGGTCTGATACTTCTTACCAATGACGGTTCTATCGTAAATAAACTCTTAAGAGCTGAGAACGGACATGAGAAGGAATATCTTGTCACCGTGAACAGGCCATATGACAAGAACTTCTTAAGATCGATGGAATCAGGCGTTCCTGTTTTGGGACAGCTGACTCTTCCCTGTAAACTTAAGCCTGCAGGAGATAAGACATTTAAGATCATACTTCACCAGGGCCTTAACCGTCAGATAAGAAGGATGTGCGAATATCTGGGTTATAAAGTAACAAGGCTTAAGCGTATCAGATTCATGAACATCACTTTAGGTGACCTTGAGACCGGTAAATGGCGTTACCTTACCGCAAGCGAGAAAAAAGAGTTATTGAAAGATATATAAATAGGCTGCCTCAATTGAGACAGCCTTATTTATTATTCTTATCCAAAAATTACTCCGCGTCAGATTTCTCTTCTGCTTCAGCTTCTTCAGAAGCTTTCTCTGCTTCCTTGGCAGCTGCTTCTTCAGCTTCTCTTGCTGCCTGCTCTTCTTCTCTCTTCTTTGCTTCGGCTTCTTCCTCAGCCTTCTTCTCTGCCTTGGTCTCTTCGATTACGGCATCGATCTCTGTAGAACCGACATCGGATGTCTCGCCCTTCTCATAGTAGAACTTAACCTTATCCTTGCTGTTCCTTGCGCCGTAAGCTTCAGCGATTGCGAAGCACTCGTCACGGAGCTGCTTGAAATCATCAAGGGATTCAAGATCTGAGGAAGATGTCTGATAGCATGCATCCTCAAATACATCATCAAGAACGAGATAGTAAGTTGCATCCTTCTTGAAGTTCTTGTTGATCAATTCCTCAGCCTGGTCAGGTGAACCGTCTCTTCCGTCGAAGTTCTCGAAAGGAATGGCGATCTTGCTGTAGCGGTATCTTAAGACAACGCTCTTCTCATTGTAATCAACAGCAACACGGAACTTTGCGATGAGGAAAGACTGAGCAAATACCAATATGCTGATAAGAGCACTTAATCCGCCAACCACTAAGAGTCCGATCTTAATGATGTTGTCACTGACCTTAAGCAAACCGACAAGCACAAGGAACACACCAATTACGAAGCAAATAACAGAAACGATCCTGTTACGTGTGATCTTCGAAGCATTGGCGGGATAGCAGTGCACACCATCCTTGGGAAGCTTTTCGATCAGTTCTTTGTTTTCGAGTTCATTTGTCATAGAAACTCCTCCTTATTATTTGCTCAAAACCTCTATTCTATCCGAAAGATTAGCATACATTTCTTCATACTTTGCAAGCTTTGCTCTCTCCTGCTCAACAACTGCTGCAGGAGCCTTGCTTACAAACGATTCATTGGAGAGCTTTCCGTTAAGACGCTTGATCTCACCGTCGAGACGGGTCTTTTCCTTATCAAGTCTCTCAAGCTCTTTTGCAATATCAATAAGGTCTTCCAAAGGAATGTAGATCTCACCGCCGCCGAATACAGCCTGTACTGCGGTTGAAGGGATGCCATCCTTGGTGGTTCTTGTCTCAAGGCTGCTTACGGAAGCAAGTCTTTCAAGGAATCCCTCGCCCTGAGTGAACATATCAGCGATCTTATCAGATGATGTAACTACGATGATGTGAGCCTTTCTGGAAGGAGCAACGTCCATGTTCTTACGAACTGCACGGATGCCTCTGATCGCGTCGATCATGGTATTCATCATCTCAGCGTCTTCGATGCTAGAAAGAACCTTATCTGCTTCAGGCCACTCAGCGATCATGATAGATTCAGCCTTATCGGAAACTACCAGGTTGGTATAAACCTCTTCCGTGATGAAAGGCATGAAAGGATGTAAGAGCTTCATTGCCTCTCCAAGAACATAGTTGAGGAGGTAAATAGCGTTATTTCTTGTCTTGCATTCCTTATCGTAGAGTCTGCTCTTTGTGATCTCGATATACCAGTCACAGAAGTTATCCCAGAGGAAGTCAACGATCTTGCTCAAAGCAACGCCAAACTCATAGTTATCAATGTTAACCGTAGCTTCAGCGATGAGGTCGTGGAGCTCAGTCAAGATCCACTTGTCTTCTGTTGTGAAGATGGACTCATCAACCATATCAGGTGTGAACTCGTCATCTGTATTCATGACAACGAATCTCATGGCATTCCAGATCTTGTTGGAAAGATTACGTCCCATGAGGATCTTATCTTCCTGGAATCTCTGGTCATTACCCGGAGCGTTGCCTGTAACGAGAGCAAATCTTAATGCGTCGCAGCCGTTCTGCTCGATGACTTCGAGAGGATCGATGCCGTTGCCCAAAGACTTACTCATCTTTCTGCCCTGTGAGTCTCTTACGAGACCATGGATAAGAACATCTCTGAACGGAACGTCATCCATATGAGCAAGACCTGCAACGATCATTCTGGAAACCCAGAAAGTGATGATGTCGTAGCCTGTAACTAGTGTGTCTGTAGGATAGAACTTTGCAAGATCCTCAGTCTTCTCAGGCCAACCGAGTGTCGAGAAAGGCCAGAGTGCAGATGAGAACCATGTATCAAGAGTATCAGGATCCTGACGCATCTCCTTGCCGCACTTAGGGCATGTGCATGAAGATTCCTTTGTAACGACTAACTCGCCGCAGTCATCACAATAGAATGCAGGGATCCTGTGACCCCACCAGAGCTGTCTGGAGATACACCAGTCTCTGATATCTTCCATCCAGTTGAAGTAGTTCTTAGAGAATCTCTCAGGTACGAATCTGATAGAACCGTTCCTTACTGCTTCGATAGCAGGCTTCGCGAGCTCTTCCATCTTAACGAACCACTGGAGTGATACACGGGGCTCGATCGTCGTGCCGCATCTGTAGCATGTACCGACGTTGTGGGAATAATCCTCGATCTCCGTAAGGAAACCGCCCTCTTCAAGATCCTTTACGATAGCTTCTCTTGCTTCGTATCTGTCCATGCCTGCATACTTCGGATAATCATCTGTGATCTTAGCATCTTCAGTAAGAACAGTGATTACCTCAAGTCCGTGACGCTGGCCGACTTCAAAGTCGTTAGGGTCATGTGCAGGTGTGATCTTAACGGCACCTGTACCGAATTCGATATCAACATAATCATCTGCGATAACAGGGATCTTACGGCCAACAAGAGGCAGGATGAGCATCTTGCCGATAACGTCCTTATAACGCTCGTCCTTAGGGTTAACAGCAACAGCTGTATCGCCAAGGAGTGTCTCAGGTCTTGTTGTAGCAAGATCGATATATCCGGAACCGTCCTCGAAAGGATATCTCAAGTGCCAGAAATGACCGGCCTGATCCGCATAATCTACCTCGGCATTGGAGATAGATGTAAGGCAATGAGGACACCAGTTGATGATCCTCTCACCTCTGTAGATAAGACCCTGATTATAATACTTTACGAATACTTCCTTAACTGCTTCAGAGCATCCTTCATCCATTGTGAAGCGCTCCTTTGACCAGTCACAGGAAGAACCTATCTTCTTTAACTGTTCAACGATCCTGCCGCCATACTGCTCTTTCCATGCCCAGGCTCTCTCAAGGAACTTCTCGCGTCCGAGATCGTCCTTTGTAAGGCCTTCCTCACGCATGGTTGCAACGATCCTGGCCTCTGTAGCGATCGACGCATGGTCAGTGCCCGGCAGCCAGAGTGTCTCGTAGCCTGCCATTCTCTTATATCTTGTGAGGGTATCCTGCAGTGTGTTGTCCAGAGCGTGACCCATGTGGAGCTGACCGGTGATATTCGGCGGAGGCATCACGATAGAGAATGTCTTCCCTGTCTTGCCTGCCTTCGGCTGGAAATAATTGTTTGTCATCCACTTTGTGTAAAGCCTTGCCTCAGCTTCATTCGGATCAAACGCCTTGCTGATTGAATCAATTCTTGCCATAACTTCTTCTAAAACCCTCTCTTACTTCTTTATCATTGAGAGCGCACCGTAGAGAATAGAATCATCTCCCAATGCAGCTTTCTTAAAATCAACTGTACTTCTGATTGACGGCATGCAGTATCTGTCTACTTCTGCAAGGATCTTCTCGATGAAGATATCACCGACAGCTTCGATAACACCGCCGCCGTACACCACGACATCAGGACTGAATGTATTTACGAGGTTGCCTGATGCTACTGCCAGATAGTGGCAAGCGCGGTTAACAGCTTCTCTTGCGACCGCATCGCCCTCTGCCAAAGCATTCTTCAGAACTTTGGACTTAAAAACGCCATCCTGGACAGCTTCAGCCATGGAGGACTTCCTTCCTCTTGATACCTGCTGTCTGATATATGAAGACATGCCCTGCTTGCTGGAGAAAGCCTCAAGGCATCCTCTCTGTCCGCAGTTGCACAAAGGTCCCTCAGGATCAAGGATCATGTGGCCGTATTCGGCAGCCTTAAACTCATTGCCTGTAAAAAGCTCACCATTAAGGATAAGTCCGCCGCCCATGCCTGTTCCGACGAAAAGTCCTACAACATTCTTGTATCCCTTTGCTGCGCCGTACTTGTACTCACCGAGAACGCCGACATTAACGTCGTTGCCGATGTAGAACGGGCATCCGAACTCCTTCTCGATAGGCTTTCTGATGTTATAGTTCCTCCACGGAAGATTGGGCGAGAAGAGAACTACGCCTGTCTCCTGGTTGATTACACCGGGAGCGCCTGCTGCAATAGCATGGATATCGCTCTTCTTGATTCCTGAAGTGTTAATAAGTTCCTTAACAACGCTGATGATAACTTCTTCAACGTTCTCGGAGGAATCTCCGCCGGCCTTGGTCTTCTTCTTGAGTCTGTACACGATCTCTTTCTTGGAGTTGAACACAACGCCAAGCACCTTGGTACCACCGATATCAAGACAAAGATTATAAGATTCTGCCATAACTGATTTCCTCCTTGTAATTATTCTTTAGTTCGTATGCGTTATCAGCTAACGCCCAATGCAGTGCCTGCATTACCGGAATTCTCGCTGAAGCCCTGCTCCTTAGTGCCGTTCTTATAGATCAGCAAAGGCTGCTTGCCTTCGACAATAGTCTCTCTCGTAATAACGCACTGCTTAACATCCTTCTCGGAAGGAATATTAAACATAACGTTTCTCATTGCCGCTTCGATAATGGATCTTAAGCCTCTTGCTCCGGTATTCTGCTCAATAGCCTTCTCAGCGATTGCTCTGATCGCGTCTTGCTCGAAAACAAGATCAACATCATCCATCTTAATCATCTTCTGATACTGCTTGATGATCGCATTCTTGGGTTCTGTGAGGACCTTGACAAGAGCGTCAGTATCAAGCTTATCCAAAGCGACGGTAACAGGAAGACGTCCGATGAACTCAGGGATAAGGCCGAACTTCATAAGATCGTCAGGCTTAACATCGTGGAAATAGAAACCGCTGTTGCGGTCCTTCTTAGACTGTACTTCGGCGCCGAAGCCATACTGCTTCTGCTCTACTCTCTGTGCAATGATCTCATCCAAGCCGTCAAATGCACCGCCTACGATGAAGAGAATATTAGTCGTGTCGATCTTAATGCACTCTTCGTTAGGATGCTTTCTGCCGCCCTTAGGGGGAACATTGGCAACCGTGCTCTCCAATATCTTGAGCAAAGCCTGCTGAACACCCTCGCCGCTTACGTCACGGGTAATAGAGACATTCTCAGACTTCTTGGAGATCTTGTCGATCTCATCGATATAGATGATTCCCGTCTGAGCTCTCTCAATATCGTAATCAGCAGAGATGATAAGCTTTAAGAGGATATTCTCAACGTCTTCACCGACATATCCTGCCTGTGTAAGGCTAGTAGCATCTGCAACTGCGAAAGGGACATTGAGGATCCTTGCCAAAGTCTGTGCAAGAAGCGTCTTGCCTGAACCTGTAGGTCCTAACAGAAGGATATTGCTCTTGGAGATCTCCGTATCATCAGCCGGAAAATCTGAATATATTCTCTTGTAATGGTTATAGACCGCAACAGAAAGAGCGATCTTGGCTTCTTCCTGACCGATAATGTAATCGTCGAGCTTCTCCTTGATCTCACGCGGAGTAACAAGCTTCTTGGGCTTGATGGAGCGCATCTTGCGCTTCTTATTGACCTTCTCTTCTTCAGCTACGATACCGTAAGCTGTTCTGATGCAGTCAATACAGATGTAGCAATTAAATCCGGAGAAGAGTCTTGGTACTTCATAATCGGACTTTCCGCAGAAAGAACAATACAATTCTTCTCTTGAATCACCGCCGCCATAGTTGCCGTTCTTAGAATTAGCCATTAAAAATCTCCTAAAAAATGATATTTTTAGTCATAGTATTTTATCACTACCTGTCATTTTAACAAATAATATATATATAAATATTTCAAAATGGTGATAAATTGGGCTCAATCAGGTCAAAAACGCATTAAATGTCCGCAGAATCGAGTACGACGGTAAAAGGTCCGTCATTAATGAGGCTCACCTGCATGTCAGCGCCGAAAACTCCCAAACCGAGATTCTTGACCTGAGGCCTTATGGAATCGGCAATATAGTTATAGAGTTCCTCTGCTCTCTGAGGGCCCATGCTGTTGGTAAATGAAGGTCTGTTGCCGTGTTTGCAGTCAGCATAAAGAGTAAACTGGGATACCAGGAGCATCTCACCGTCAATATCGGCAAGGCTTAAGTTTGTCTTCCCGTCAGCATCTGAAAAAATACGCATCTTAAGGAGCTTTGCGATCATCTTATCGGCAGTCTTCTCGTCATCCTCTTTACCGATACCGGCAAGGACAAGCATTCCGGGGCCTATAGAAGATACTCTCTCCCCGTCGATATCAACTGCTGCCTGCTTTACAACCTGAATGCAAAATCTCATAAGATCAGAACCCCTTTATGCTCCAAAGCTCATACATATACCAGGTTCCGTCGATCTCATAGACCGTAAGATAGAAGTCGGCGATCATCTTCGCCTTGCTGTTCATGTACAATACCTGAACCTTCTGGATCTGGATATTGCCGATATCACTGTATTCGCAATTTGCAACCCTGCAGATCTGCGATCTGAAGGTTGCAACATCATATCCGTTATTGATGGTGACATCCCTGTGATCAGTCGTCGCAGCACCAAGGAAGTCTCCGCCGATGGCAGTAGTTGCGGTGAATTGCTCGAAAACATCACCTCCTGCGACCTTTTCGAGATCTTCGACATAGCCTTCAGGGAAACAACTGTTGAACATTGCCCTGTTATTGAGGAACAACGACTCTAGATAACCTCTGGCAACATATCTGCCTTCGGTATTAAGCTGTTCCATCGTAACGAGATCTTCGCTGACAAAATCCTTTGCAGGATCTGAAGAACAGCCGAATAATGTGAGACCAATGGCCATTATCAGTATGACGGCCAATAATTTACGCATTTCCATTCCCCTTTTCCTTCTCGATCATCTTCTTAACATAATCAAGATATTCATTGACCTTACGCTCGTAGCCGATATCCGTAGGTTTGTAGTATTGCTTGCCGAGAGTCTTATCGGTCATGTACTGCTGCTCTGTTATGTGGCCCGGGAAATCATGAGGATACTTGTATCCGACACTGTAACCCAAGTTCTCCATGCCCTTTGCAGGAGCATTTCGAAGGTGCATCGGTACAACACCCGTATCGGTATTCTGGACGTCTCTCAGAGCGTCTCCTATCGCAAGATAAGAGGCATTAGACTTAGGTGATGTGGCAACAGTTATGGCAGCTTCTGCAAGAGGTATCCTTGCTTCAGGCATGCCTACCGCCCTCGCGCATTCATAAGCTGCAACAGCGACCAGGAGCGCGTTGGGATTAGCCATTCCGACGTCTTCAGAGGCGCAGATCATGATCCTCCTTGCAAGGAATTCGATATCTTCACCGGCCGCCAAAGCCCTTGCAAGATAAAGCACTGCCGCATTTGGGTCAGAGCCTCTCATGGACTTGATCATGGCGCTGATATTGTCATAGTGGTATTCGCCGTCCTTATCGAAAAGAACGGTCTTCGTCTGTATGCACTCCTTCATGACCTCATCTGTGATCACAACAGAACCGTCAGCTGAAGGAGGTGTCGTTATAACGGCAAGTTCTATACTGTTTAACGCCGTTCTGGCGTCTCCGTTGGATGTCTCTGCGATCTTAAGGAGCGTGTCATCCGATATGCGGACATCCATGGAGCCGAAGCCCCTTTCCTTGTCATTTATGGCATTCTTAAGGATCTTAACGATGTCCACTGATTCAAGAGGCTTTAACTGGCATACCGTAGATCTTGATACCAGAGCCTTGTTTACTTCGAAAAAGGGATTCTCCGTCGTGGCGCCGATCAGTATGACCGTGCCGTCTTCTACAAACGGAAGAAGAGCATCCTGCTGGAGCTTATTGAACCTGTGGATCTCATCGATAAAAAGGACAGTCTTGCGCCCTTCGGAAAGGAGCGGGTTCGACGCGTCGGATACGATCTTCTTGATATCCGAGACGCCCGCAGTTACTGCATTTAACTGCTCGAACCTCGAGCTCGTCGTATTGGCGATAACACGTGCGAGAGCAGTCTTTCCTACTCCCGGAGGGCCAAACAAAATGATCGAAGACAGTCTGTCTGCCTCGATCATTCGTCTGAGCATTTTGCCCTTGCCTATTATATGCTCCTGACCCGCATAGTCATCCAACGTCTGCGGAGACATTCTGTATGCTAGCGGTTTATTATTTTCCATAAGTCAGAAGCAACAAGCTGTTAAGCCTGGAAATTAAACGATATCCGGATATACGGGATACTTGTCTGTAAGAGCCTTTACTCTCTTGATAGACTCTTCCTTCTTAGCCTCGTAATCAAAGATGCAGTCTGCAATGATGTTTGCAACTTCAACGAAGTCTTCTTCCTTGAAGCCTCTTGCCGTAGCAGCAGGAGTACCTACACGAACGCCGGATGTTACTGTCGGCTTCTCGGGATCGAAAGGAATTGTATTCTTGTTAGCTGTGATGTTTACATCATCAAGACGCTCCTGGAGCATAGCACCTGTAACGCCTGTGCCTCTAAGATCGATGAGCATCAGGTGGTTGTCTGTACCGCCTGAAACGAGATTAACGCCTCTTGCGATGAGTGCTTCGCTCATAGCCTTAGCGTTCTTTACGATCTGCTCTGCATAAGCTCTGAACTCAGGAGAGAGTGCTTCCTTAAATGCAACAGCCTTAGCAGCGATGATGTGCATGAGAGGGCCGCCCTGCTGGCCGGGGAATACTGCGGAATTGATCTTCTTGGCATATTCCTCCTTGCACATGATGATACCGCCACGGGGTCCTCTAAGAGTCTTGTGAGTTGTTGTTGTAACGAAGTCTGCATACGGAACCGGATTGGGGTGAAGTCCTGCAGCAACGAGACCTGCGATGTGAGCCATATCTACGAAGAGGTATGCGCCTACTTCATCAGCGATCTCTCTGAACTTCTTGAAGTCGATGATCCTGGGGTAAGCAGAAGCACCTGCAACGATTACCTTAGGCTTGCACTCTAATGCCTTTGCTCTGATTGCATCATAGTCGAGCATCTGTGTCTTCTCATCTACCTGGTAGAACTCTGAATGATAAGTTCTTCCGGAAACGTTGATCTTCATACCGTGTGTCAGGTGACCGCCGTGTGAGAGGTCAAGACCGAGGATAGTATCACCGGGCTCAAGAATTGCAAAATATACTGCTGTATTAGCCTGAGCGCCTGAATGAGGCTGTACGTTAACGTGCTCAGCGCCGAAGAGCTGCTTAGCTCTGTCGATTGCGAGCTGCTCTACGATATCCACATACTCACATCCGCCGTAATAACGCTTTCCCGGGTAACCCTCTGCATACTTATTCGTGAGAGGTGAACCTGCAGCTTCAAGAACTGCCTCGGAAACCATGTTCTCAGATGCGATAAGCTCGATCTTGTTTCTCTGACGTCCGATCTCCTGCATTATTGCAGAATAAACTTCAGAGTCCTCAGCCTTAATGTGGTCGTACATATATAATCCTCCTTGAAGGGTAATAATCAACGCGTAATATTTTATTATAAGGGTCTGTTTCAATCAAGCCGAAAAAGGATATAAAGAAGTGTATTTCGTGCATAGATTTTAACTATAACAGGCGGTGTTTTTAGGTAAAAATCACTTCGGTTCAAAAAGGGGTTCGTAAACCGGTCTCAGATCTTATATATCTCGTCAGCAGAAGGAGCAGGCATGGGTCTTGTAACCCCGTCAAGGCCAATGGTCTTTGCACCTTCGGAAGCATCAGTGAATTCGCCTATTACAGTAGCCTTAATGCCTTCTTTAGCCAATGCACCGATAACCTTGTCTGGTTCAGATGAAGCGATCATGAGAGCGCCTGAGGATATGAGCCTGAACGGATCAAGGCCTAATGCATTGCAGATGGCCTTTGAGCAGTCAGTAAAAGGAACCAGACGCTGATCGAGTGTAACGCCTGTCTTTGAGAAATCAGCCATCTCAAAGGCCGCACCTTCAACGCCACCCTCAGTAACATCATGCATCAGGTTAACGCAGGATCTTGGGAACCCTTCGAAAATGGCAGAAGTATCAGAAGAAGGCAGCGGTCCGAGGATCGTCCCTTCCTTTACGACAGAGATGAGCTCGCCGTAAGTCCTGGCTTCTGCAATATATTCGTCAGGTATCTTTCCGATTAGTTTATCGCTGTGCTCGTTCGCCGCAATAAAGCTTCCCTCAATAGCAGCAGTCTTCGTGATTATCAGTTTGTCACCGGGCTTTGCATGTCCCAAAGGAACGGGCGTGCCCTTTTCGACGACACCAAATGCAGTGGAAATAACGACAAAGCGGTTAACACAGTCCGATACTTCAGTGTGTCCGCCTACGATATCGACGCCGAGCTTGCCGGCTTCCCTGCTCGCCTGGTCAACTATAGAAACGATATCTTCCTCAGTTGCTGAAGGCGGAGCGATTATTACGATAAGGATGCCCGTAGGCTGTACGCCGCAGGCAGCAATGTCATTACAGGATACATGGATCGCAAGAGTTCCTGACTCGCTTCCGCCGGCAGTGATAGGATCAGAGGATGTAACCAGAAGGTTCTCCCCTGTCTTAAGCCACGCACAGTCGGCACCGATACCGGCACCTGAGAGTGTCTTGCTGGACAGCTTCGGAAGCCTGGAAATAACCAGTGATTCAAGCTGTTCGTCTGTGAGCTTTCCTATTCTCAATTCCTGCTCCTGTTCCCCTTAAAGGATCAATCAAAAGGATTGATCACGATATCTTCCGTGCCTGCAACACCGGATTCGACAAGCATCTCGATATCAAGGTCTTTTTCTGCCTCGATTATATCCTCCGGATGGGGATGTGTCTTCGGGTGTTTTGCAACAAATACCGTGCAGCAGTCCTCATAAGGAAGGATAGATGTCTCAAAAGCACCGATATCTCTGGAAACATCGCATGTTGCCTGCTTATCAAGACCGATCAAAGGTCTTAAGATCGGCATCTTTACTACTTCGTTCGTGGCTGCGATAGCTTCCATGGTCTGGGATGCGACCTGGCCCAAGCTCTCGCCGGTGATAAGGCACTTACAGTCATTCTTAAGAGCCAGACGCTCTGCGATCTGGAGCATAACGCGGCGCATCGTAACAGTAAGCATGTCCTGCGGAGAGTGCTTATACAGATCTAACTGGATCTGCGTAAAGTTTACAACATGAAGTGTCATTCGTCCTGAATAGCCGGATACGATCTTCGCAAGGTCAATTACCTTCTGCTTGGCAAGGTCGCTCGTATAAGGATACGAATGGAAATATACGGCATCAAGAGGCATGCCGCGCGAAGCCATCATGAAGCCTGCAACGGGGCTGTCGATACCGCCTGACAAAAGGAGCATACCCTTTGCGCATGTTCCTACAGGAAGGCCTCTGTGGGCCATCATCTTGCCGGAATAGATATAGTTGGATTCGCGGATCTCAACATTTAATATGAAATCCGGATTCTTCACCTTAACAGTGAGTTCCGGGAATTTCTGAAGGATCTGATACCCCAGTTCTTCGCAGATCTCAGGAGATGTCATCGGGAAAGTCTTGTTTCCTCTCTTGCTCTCAACCTTGAATGTCTTATAGCCGGGATTAGCCTCAAGGAGCTCTCTTACGCACTCGAAAGCATTATCCTTGACTGATTCAAAATCACCTTCGAACTTTCTGGCAAGGCTTACGGAAACGATTCCGAAGACCTGACATACGGCCTTCATGATCTCTTCAGCTGATGCCATGCTCTTAAAGTTCGGATTATCCTCTTCCTTGGGCTCGATCCAGATCCTGCTCTGGCTCTGATATATCTTCAGGTCACCGAATTTCTTTAATCTGTACTTAAGATTGCTCTTGAGCTGGATCTCAAAAGCGCCTCTGTTAAGCCCTTTGAGGGTAATCTCACCCATTCTCGCCAAAAGGACGTTTCCCATATCTATATCCTCACTTCACCAAAAATTGATCGTAGATCGCATCAACGCAGTTAATAAATACTTTTGCCTCATCCATAGTATTTTGTCTGGAGAAGCTGAGTCTTACGGCATTAGCCGCAGTCTTTCTGTCCACGCCCATCTCAAGAAGGACGTAAGAGACCTTCTTCTGCTTAGCAGAGCAGGCAGAAACCGTGGAAACATAAATATCGTAGATCTCAAGACAATGAAGCATCGTCTCGGATTCAAAACCTTCAAATGAAACATTCAGCACATAAGGAAGTGCATCATCAGGCGAAAGGATCTTTGCACCTCTGTCAGAGAGCTCTTTCCTGAGATATCCGTTGATCTCATCAACCTTTGCGCGCGCCTCATCTATTCCTTCAGCCACTTCCTTCAAAGCAGCAAGGAACGCACCTGCAAGAACCGGACTCTGTGTGCCCGACCTCATACCGTCCTGCTGGCCGCCGCCTACGATGAGCGGATCGATCCTGACACCCTTCCTGACATAAAGAACACCATTACCCTTGATCGAATGGATCTTGTGACCGGAGAAGGAGCACATATCTGCACCAAGCGATGAAAGATCAAGAGGCATCTTGCCAAGTGCCTGAACACAGTCAAGATATATTACGGTCGAAGGAGATTTGACCTTGATCGTTTTCGAGATGGTCTCGAAAGGAAGTACCGCGCCTGTCTCGTTATTGACTAAAGTAAAGCATGCGAGGGCCACGCCGCCCTTGCCAAGTTCCTCTTCAAGGCTTTCAGCAGTGGGTTTGCCGTCCATTCCGACTTTGAGATATCTGATCTCATAGCCGAGCTTGGCTAAGTACTCAAGGCACTCAAGAGTTGCCTTATGCTCTGTTCTTGTGGAGATAACGGCATTGCCGGCTCTCTTATTGCGGCTCATGTAGCCCTTGATGGCAGTGTTGGCACTCTCAGTGGCACAGGACGTGAAGAATATCTCCTCAGGCTTGGCGCCCAGGAGACCTGCTGTCTCTCTTCTGATTCCCTCGTATACTTCAATTGCCCTGTTTCCAAGCTTATGAAGAGCACCGGGGTTAGCTGAAACGCTGTCCTCGGTGAGTTCTTGCAACTTGGCTCTTACAGAGTCAGATACAAAGGTTGTCGCACTGTTATCAAAATAGATCATGATCCGCCTCGCATAAAATGTCTTAAGTATTATATATTAGCGGGGCTTTTAAGCAACCTAAAAAGGAAGCAATGATAAATAAAGTTACTTGGTCAGATTAGACAAGAGAGATCACTTCATCGTGATAAGCTCATACTGGCGCGTGCCGATACCGATCTTCTCTGCATGCTCTAATGTTTCAGCCCATGAGACATTCGGATTGCTGTTGTGCCAGTGATCGCCATGGTCATGGAAATGAGGAGCTGCCATGTTATCGCCAAGCTGACTGTTTCTGATGGGTTCAGCTTTTGAACACAGGTCAACGCAGGCCTGATCCAGGGCAACCGGGTCAAATGAAGCGAGCATGCCGATATCAGGAAGGATCGGAGCGTCATTCTCGCCGTGGCAGTCACAGTTCGGAGAGACATCAGTTATAAGGCTTATGTGGAAACACGGCCTTCCGCTTACTACGGCTGCAGTATATTCAGCCATTCTGCATCCCAAAAGCTGCGGAGCATCCCAGTTATCGTTCTCGATAGCATCAAAGGCACAGGCGCCGATACAGCGGCCGCAGCCTTTGCACTTATCAGGATCGATCCATGCCTTCTTATTCTCATAGCTGATTGCATCCGAACCGCACTCCTTGGAGCACCTTCTGCAGCCACGGCACAGATCTTCGATAACATGCGGATGGCCGCTCTGGTGCTGCTGCATCTTACCGGCACGGCTTCCACAGCCCATTCCGATATTCTTGATCGTTCCGCCGAAGCCTGCCTGCTCATGGCCTTTAAAGTGTGTAAGCGAAATAAAGATATCGGCATCCATAATTGCCCTGCCGATATAAGCTTCCTTGCAGTATTCGCCGTTGGGAACAGGCACAAGGATATCATCCGTTCCGCGAAGACCGTCACCAATGATTATCTGGCAGCCTGTCGTGACGGTATTAAAGCCGTTCATATTTGCACAGTCCATGTGCTCCAGGGCATGTTTTCTGCTTCCGGGATAAAGGGTGTTGCAGTCCGTAAGGAAAGGCATTCCGCCGTTCTCCTTGACAACCTCTGCTACGGCCTTAGCATAATTTGGCCTCAGATACGCCAGATTACCAAGTTCGCCGAAGTGCATCTTGATAGCAACGAACTTATTGTCAAAATCGATGGAGCCGATGCCTGCAAGCCTTATGAGCTTTTGCAGTTTCTCGGTAAGCGGAATTCCCATCCTTGTCCTGAAATCCGTAAAATATACCTTAGACTTCTCCATATGCGTTTACCCCGCTTTCTGTTCATGTCAGTAGGTCTCGAAAAAGCTCCCGAAACCTTCCTTCTCTTCTTCATCGTCTCTTCGCTCATCATAGTACTCTCTGTGACGCAGTACGAAATCCACCATCTTAAGATCTGTACGCTTGGAGGTATCAAGATAAGCGTTAAGTCCGGGATCCTTGTCAAAATCATTGACCACATCGGCTCTCTTATGGATCACATGTGAACCGAGCTTAGCAACACCGCTCGCAATATACATCGCCGCTACAGCCGTAACCAGCAGGATCTCTATGACTGACAACGTATAAAACAATAATCTGGTGGGAGAACTGACATCCATTGACATGGAGATCATAACTATTGCCGCCGCGATCAATATGATCAGACCTATCGGTATGACCATCCACTTGCTTCTTGCAAATCTTACAAGACTGTCAAATTTATCTACCGCACTTGTTGTCGGTGCCATTCCGCCGGCTTCACCGGTCTGGCCGTTAACCGCAACCTGGTATTGTCTCCCGTCAAACTCAACTGTCATGAACCATACAGGTAAAAGACAATACTTGATCTTAAGATCGCTCATCCAGGTAAAAGTCTTATCAGGGTTTGGAATATACTCATCAAATTTGTTGGAAACGTTCTTCTGCAGCTCAGCCGAGAATCTGTCCAGTCGCTTTATGAACCTGTCCATGATCTCTGTCGGGCGCTGGTCATACTTGTCGGCGCAGAAGCCCTGAAGATACCTGTTATCGAACTTGACCATTCCGCTGTAATCAAAGGGTTCTATCGCCTCCATCAGCTTATTTGCAATCTTGATGGAAGCATCGAAAGGAACATCTTTTACAAAATAAGATGCCTTCGATGCGACATGGTATTTTTCCAGGAACTCTTTACCGTGTCTTATTGCCGTACCGGTCATATCGGAATTCACTCCGCAGTCCAGAATCCAGAAAGGTACATACATGGCAGTGAGCTTAGTAAGACGGCTCTTGGATTTGAAGCCCCACGGAGTCATCTTTCTGGTCTTAAGCCATTCCTTTACATTGTTATGGGCAGTATCCCTGTCGATCTTGAAAGGGATAATATAATCCGGTCTGAATTCACGTGTTAATAGTCTTGTAATGATAGCCGGAGATCCGCAGAAAGGACACATCGTCGACATCATGTGTTCATCAGCGATCATGACGGCACCGCAGCTGTCACAGACTATCTCATGACGTTTCCTGTCGTCATCGGAGATATCTTCATCACTCGAGTAATCGTGCTCAACTGTATAACCCAATGTGCCCATCAGTTCGAGAGTCGCAGGATGATATATATTACCGCAGTTGCGGCATACCATGCCCTGAACTTCAGGCATATAAAAGATATTGGAACCGCACGACGGACACTTGGTAGATTCCGCCGATAACGGCTCACCGGCACCTGTATTTGAATTTCTGCCGAACGGATCCGGCATATTTGCATTAAATGGTCTTGCACTCCACATATCTGATCACCCTTATTCCTCAAAGATCAAAATCTGTCCTTTTATTATATCATTAAGGGAAACCGGGTTTATAAACTGTTCTCAGATAAGACCGGCCAGACCACTGATCGATGAGATCTCATAAGACGCAAGCTTTTTTGTATCTTCCCTGCCTTGTTTATTGATCCAGGCGCACTTTATCCCTGCATTATGCGCGCCCATCACATCGGTATCATACATATCTCCTACAAAGATGATTTTTTCGCGAACTTCGCCGGGATTCTCAGATAAAGCTGTTGATATGGCCAGCTCGAAAAACTCCCTTGACGGCTTTATCCTTCCGAATTCGGCGCTGGACCAGAGCTTTTTGAAATACTTTCCGATACTGAACCTGTTAAGGATAAGCATTAGGGCATCACCGCGGAACCCGCTGTTGGATAAGACATACATCGGAATATCCTTTTGACTGCACTTAATAAGGAAGTCCTCAGTTCCAGGCTCCAGTTCGAAGTCATTACACCTCATCAGGAAGTCCGCTTCTTCCTCAACGCTTAGAGATACGACATCACCACCGAACTTCTCTGCATACAGAGGCAGTTCTTCTTTTACAAACGGAAACTCTAGGCCTTCATTATGCTTTAAGATGAGCTCTCCGAACAGCTCCTCTCCATAGGACTTCATCTCCTCAAAGGAACACCTGTCCCGGTAATACGTTTCCCAGAACACTTTAAGCCCGCGGTTAAAATCCATGCTCCTGCTGTTAAGGAGCGTCTCAAAATAATCGAAGATAAGTATCACGCAGTTATTTCCTTGTATCAGACGCCTTCCAGCGGATCAACATGATCGGTTGCTGCCATCTCGTCCATTTTCTCTTCAGAGATTCCTTTAAGCAGAACGTGCGAACTGTCGAATTCTTTACAGTTATCAATATCTGCAAGCCTTATAAAATCTTCAAAGGACAACCTGCCCACAACCTTCTTCCTGGCGTATGAAAAAAGCATAACAACATAAAGAGAACACTCAAGCGGCTTTTTTGTCTGAGGATTGGTAAAAAACGGAGGCACCTTCGGCACTGTGGGAAAGATAGTATCAGTATCTGACGTTATGGCGTAACTTCCAAAGAAGGCGGCTTTATTATTCTTCTGTTGGTAGAACAGAGGAACCGCATAATATGCATCTATAGCCTGAAGACCGTGAAGATAATCCGCATAGCCCTCTTCATCCTTATCTTCACCGAACTTTTTTATCACTGTGCGCTTCAGATCAAGCGGAAGCATAGCGCCGAAGATCATTAGGTCATCCCCGCCGCCGTTGTTCATTGTATTTTCTATATCGGCCATAAGGTCTAACGAAAAATGCCTCTGTTCCTGACAAAGCTTATCAACATCCGCTTCAGAATACTTTATTCCTTCCTGTTCAAAGTTCTTGGTCTTCCAAACGGACATTACATTTCTGATGATGTCATAGAACATCTCGTAATCATATCTGGTTGACAGGGCATTTGCTACGACAGTAACCTCGTTCTTCACAGCGGATGACCAGCCCATAACAGTAACTCCCCTGCCTATTTTGTTTGGGTTATAAATTACAAGATCACCGTCTTTAGCTTCACGGGTATTACGCATATACTGATCCACTGTGCCGCAGGAATATTTACCCATCGTAATATCCTTAACGGTAAGCGGTTTCTTGATAAACTGCTTGTTCTTGATCACAACTTCAACGCTCATAAATTATCCCCCTATATCTTGTCTGAAAGTCAGCTTTTCGACCGACCAGTCTACAGCTGATTCTAATATATCAATAAGCTGATGATTTAAAAACACATCGACTGTATAATCTGAATTATCAAAGGGGATTATCAGGGGGATACAAAAATGAGGAGATTAATAGCATCCTTACTCGCATTTACATTCATTTTTGCAATTGCTTCATGCGGCAACCGCACTGAGCCGGAAGACACCGGTACCACATCAACAGAAACTGCCACTTTATCGACAGAAACATCTGACACAACCGGGACAACAGCAGATAAAGAATACGGACCGGAAAGAGTTACCGAAACTCCCGATTACGGCGACGGCCAGATTGCTGATATCTGCGAATTAATGAAAAGCGTGACAGGCAAGAAAATAGTTCGCGGCATGGCATTGGTTGAAGACCATTTTGAACAGTCATTCGAAGAAGAATTCAAATTGGATTATGATGCCTGGGTTACGACCTACGAGGAAGATCCTAAAGGCGAAGATCAATTCACATACAGTTACACCATGAAGGTTACATCCGGTGACCTCTCGTTCAACAAATTCAGGTTCACCACCAATCAGGCAATCGGCAATGTCTACATCGTTGAATTTGTATGCTCAATCAACACGAAAGACAGTTCTCCGGAATATTTTGATTACTCGATCGAAGAACTGCAGGAATACTATGTAAAACTTGAAAAAGAACTCACTGAAATCTTTGGAACTCCTGTTAATTCCTCACCTTCTGAAGCAGGCAAACCCTGGAAAAGCGCATATTCCGAATTCAAAGTCGGGAATGACCTGATCTATAGGATCGATTACGAGTCATTTATCAATGTATACGAAGTCGTTATCTCATGTCAGAACAGAGCTGAAAGGAAGCATTTCCTTTTAGGTTACGAAGCGGAGCAAAACACACCGGAAACCACAAGTGAACTTTATTACAAGGATTCCACTAATGAAGATATCGTTTATGACGAGAAAACGGGTTTGAGCTATATCAAGAATCAGCTCCTGATAAGCTGCTCTGTAGGCACACCCAACGACAAAGAGAAAATTCAAAAGATCTGTGATGAAATAGGTGCCGAGATCGTAGGTTATATCGAGATAGTAAGTGATTTCCAGATCGAATTCAAACGTGATATGACGTACGATGAACTTATGAAGATCGCTAAGGAACTTACTGAAAAGTACTACTTCATCGAAAGAGTCGATCTGAATTATGCAGTCCGTTACAACTCCGAAGATGATTTCTTAGACTGACAGAATTAAAGAAGACGGCCGTTAAGGCCGTCTTTTTCTTTCAGTAAGATTTGTATGATCAGTCTCTTCCGAGCCGGTGCTTGAAATCAGAATAACCGAAATCAGTTATCTTCACTACCGAGCCGTCTTTAGCGAGCTTATAGATATCCGGAAGCGGCATTCCGTTGAAAGTATTATTCTTAACAGTCGTGTAGATTGCCATGTCTCCGAAGATGAGCATGTCTCCGTCTTTAAGTTCATGATCAAAGCTGTAATCACCGATAATATCGCCGGAAAGACATGTCGGTCCCCCAAGCCTGTAATGGTACGGCTTTGTATCATCGCTTACCGCATTTAAGAGCGGCGGCGTATACGGCATCTCTATAACATCAGGCATGTGACAGGCAGCACTCGAATCAAGTATCGCGATCTTATCAGCGTTATTCTCAACGATATCAAGGACGCGTGTCATGAGATAACCAGCATTGATCGCAACTGCCTCCCCCGGTTCAAGATATACCTCTACGCCCCATTTATCCTTTGCATTTACGATAAGGCTCTCAAGCTTTGCGACATCATAGTCTTCTTTTGTAATGTGATGTCCGCCGCCCATATTGAGCCACTTCATCTTAGGAAGAACATCTCCGAACTTCTCTTCAACCGCGCGGAGAGTGATCTCAAGCGCATCAGAATTCTGCTCGCAGAGCGTATGGAAATGGATGCCGTCAAGCATATCTAAAAGTTCAGGTGTCATATCCCTGTCCCAAACAGTTCTGGTTACACCAAGACGGCTTCCTTTAGCGCAGGGATCATATATCTCATGACCTTCCTGCGTCGAGCATTCAGGGTTGATCCTGATTCCGATGCTCTTGCCATTCTGTTTTGCGGCTGCACCGAACTTCTTCAACTGATTAATTGAGTTGAAGACGATGTGGTCAGCATACTTTAAAAGCTCATCGAACTCGTCGTCTCTGTATGCGGCACAGAAAACATGCGCCTCACCTGAGGGCATCTCTTCTTTTCCGAGCCTCGCTTCGAAAAGTCCGCTCGCTTCAGTACCGGATATATATCCTGAGAGCAAAGGATAGAAATCGTAATTCGAAAAAGCTTTCTGCGCCAGAAGGATCTTGCATCCCGTGCGTGCGGTTACCGAAGCCAATACTTCGGCATTATGAATGAGCTTTTTCTCATCGATAACATAACAAGGCGTTTTCAACCCCTTGATACTCTCAGGAAAAGATTCAAGTCCGTTAAAGATCTCATTCATATATCAGTCTACCAGGACAGGATCGAAGTTCTCAGATCTCGGGAGACCGTACTTGTCGAGTGCATCGAGGAACGGATCCGGATCGAACTCTTCTACTGTATGAACGCCCTTCTCTGTCCACTTGCCTGTAAGGAGCATCATTGCGCCGCACATTGCAGGAACGCCTGTTGTGTAGCTGATAGCCTGGCTCTCTACTTCCTTGTAGCACTCCTGGTGGTCGCAGACATTGTAGATGTAATATGTCTTATCCTTACCGTCCTTCTTGCCCGTGAAGATGCAGCCGATGTTTGTCTTTCCGTGTGTACTGGGACCGAGGCTTGCAGGATCAGGCAGAAGAGCCTTAAGGAACTTGATAGGAACGATCTCGTGACCTTCAAATTCGACGGGTGTTGTAGAGAGCATGCCCACATTTTCGAGACACTTCATATGAGTAAGATAGCTCTGTCCGAATGTCATGAAGAAACGGAGTCTCTTAACTTCGGGAATGTTTACCGCGAGTGATTCAAGCTCCTCGTGATGAAGGAGATACATATCCTTCATGCCTACAGCGTCAAAATCGTATTCTCTCTTGATGCTCATGGCAGGGATCTCGACCCACTTGCCGTTCTCGATGTAGCTGCCCGGAGCGGAAACCTCACGGAGGTTTACTTCAGGATTGAAGTTTGTAGCGAATGCATATCCGTGATCGCCGCCGTTGCAGTCTAAGATATCGATCGTGTCGATCGTGTCGAACTCGTGCTTCTTGGCATATGCGCAATAAGCCTGGGTTACGCCGGGATCGAAGCCGCAGCCAAGAAGCGCTGTAAGGCCTGCCTTCTCGAACTTCTCCTTATATGCCCACTGCCAGCTGTAATCGAAGTATGCAGAGAAACCCTTCTCCTTGCATCTCTTCTCGTAGATAGCTCTCCACTCGGGATCGTCAGTATCCTCAGGCTCATAGTTAGCAGTATCCATGTAATTAACGCCGCAGATGAGACATGCATCCATGATCGTAAGATCCTGATAAGGAAGCGCGATGTTCATGACCAGATCAGGCTTATACGAATTAATAAGATCAACTAGTTCATCGACCTTGTCGGCATCAACCTGCGCAGTTGTTACGACAGTCTTTGTCTTGCCCTTAAGTGCTTCAGCAAGCGCATCGCACTTGGACTTGGTACGGCTTGCAATGCAAAGTTCCGTAAATACGTCATCTGCCTGACAGCACTTTCTTATAGCAACATTTGCTACTCCGCCACATCCGATAACCAATACTCTGCTCATTCTCTTAATCTCCTTTGTTATTTATTGATGGAAAGGATCAATTCCCTTAATACTTTGCATGCAACCGCTGTTGATGCACCGCTGTTATCGAGCATCGGTGCGAGCTCATTGATGTCTGCTCCGACTATATTTGTCTTGCTGACTGTAATTATCGCATCAAGCAGCTGCGTAAAGCTTACGCCACCTGCTTCAGGTGTTCCCGTTCCGCAGAACTGGGACGGATCCATACAGTCAAGATCGATCGTAAAATAGACCGGTGTATTATTCTTCTTAAGCTCATCGCATACTTCCTGCAGGCCGTCGAAACTGAACTTATGCATATCCGTATGGTCTTTTGCGAAAAGGAACTCCTCACGGTCACCGCTCCTGATGCAGAACTGGTGGATCTTACCGTCGCCAACAAGTTCATGGCATCTTCTGAGAACGCACGCATGACTGAGCTTTGCTCCCAGATAGTCGTCACGCAGATCGCAGTGCGCATCGAAATGAATGATCTGCAGATCCGGGTGCTTTTCGAATACTGCCTTAACAGAACCTAAAGTGACAAGATGCTCACCGCCGATAAGTATTGGGAGTTTGCCGTCGCTTAAGATCTTACGAGACTGATCTTCAATGTCTTTTAAAGCTTCCTCAGGAAGACCGAAGCTGAGTTCCAAGTCACCGCAGTCGAAGACCTTGATATCCGTTAAGTCCTTATCCTGATAAGGGCTGTATGTCTCAATTCCGAAGCTCTCATGACGGATCGCTGCGCTTCCGAATCTCGCACCGGGCCTGAAACTCGTGGTCGAATCAAAAGGCGCGCCGAAGAGAACGATACCGGACTCTTCGTACTCACTGTCGCATCCGATGAATGTCTCTACGTTTTTCTTCACGATTCCACCTCCATCAGCATTTTCTCAAGATAAGCCGGCAGATAGAAAGAACCTATATGAAGTTTAGTCGTATAGTACTTGGTGCTCAGGTGCAGGCTCTTCCATCTCTCTTCATCGAAATCATTGATAGGATGGTATTTCTTGCTCGCAAAACCGAACAGCCAGTAACCTGCGGCATATGTCGGAATGTGAGCCTGATATACACGGCTTATCGGGAAAGTATTTACGATCCTCTTATGGCTTCTCTGCATCGCTTCCGCGTCATGCTTATAGAAAGGACTTCCCTGCTGGTTTACCATGATGCCGTCGCTTCTTAAAGCGTTGTAGCAGATGCCGTAGAACTCTCTTGTGAAATAACCTTCAGAAGGTCCGAAGGGGTCATTGGAGTCAACGATGATGAGATCGTATTCATCCGTGGAACGTCTTATGAATCTGAGCGCGTTGTCGAAAAAGATATGCACGCGTGTATCATCAAGCTTGCAGGCATTCTCAGGAAGATATGTGCGGCAAGCTTCGATAACCTGGGGATCCATCTCTACCAGGTCGATCCTCTTTACGCTCTCATATCTGGTAAGTTCCTTAACTACGCCGCCGTCTCCTGCGCCGATGACAAGGATATCCTGAACATTGGGATGAACAGACATCGGAATATGCGTGATCATCTCGTTGTAAATGAACTCATCGCGCTCTGTAAGCATTACGTCTCCATCCAGAGCAAGGACCTTGCCGAATTCAGGAGTATCGAAAATATCGATCTGCTGGTAATCGCTCTTGCTTGAATAAAGATGTCTCGTTACACGAAGGCTGTGACGGACATCAGGAGCATGATATTCACTGAACCATAAATTCATTACCGTGTCTCCTCCTATTCCAGAACGTTGATATTATTGATATCCGGATCCTCTGAACCTGTCATTGAGCATCCCTTTGCCTTAGCGTACTGAATGTAATCAATGATGCTTTCAGTGATCCTCTCACCCGGTGCCAGGATCGGGATTCCCGGCGGGTAGCACATAACGAACTCGCTGCAGACGAATCCTGCGCTCTTCTCGATCGGAATACTCCTCTTATTTGAATAGAAAGCTTCCTGCGGACTGCATACGACCTCAGGATCTATATATTCCTGGCTTAAGAGACCGTCAGGGTCCTTTTTATATCTTCTCTTGATCTCAGCAAGCGCGCTTACGAGTCTTTCGAGCTCCTGCATTCTGTCGCCGATAGAAAGATAAGCAAGGATATTGCCGATATCACCGAACTCGATCTGGATATCGTATTCATCTCTTAAGATGTCATAGACTTCGATTCCGGCAAGTCCGATATCTCTTGTATGGACACTCAATTTTGTAGGGTCAAAATCGAAGATAGAATCTCCGTTGATGAGCTCACGGCCGTAAGCATAATAACCGCCTACAGCGTTGATCTCTTCCCTTGCATATTCAGCCATCTCGACAACCTTGCGGAAGACCTCTTTGCCGCGGAGAGCAAGATTCCTTCTGCTGATATCAAGGCTCGACATAAGAAGATAACTGCCCGATGTCGTCTGTGTAAGGTTAATGATCTGTCTTACGTGTCTCTCACTTACGTTCTCACCGATCAGAAGAAGGCTTGACTGAGTAAGGCTTCCGCCTGACTTGTGCATCGAAACGGCTGCCATGTCTGCACCTGCTCTCATTGCGGATACAGGCATGTTCTCACCGAAATAGAAGTGCGTGCCGTGTGCTTCATCAGCAAGGCAGAGCATTCCCGCATCGTGAGCCATCTTTACGATCGCTCTTAAGTCGCTGCAGATTCCGTAATATGTCGGATTGTTGACCAGTACTGCAACGGCATCAGGATGTGCATCGATTGCCTTCTTAACGTTGTCGCGGCTCATTCCGAGTGAGATACCGAGTCTGTGGTCAACATCAGGGTTAACGTATACCGGGATCGCACCGCAGAGGACCAGCGAGTTGATAACGCTTCTGTGCACGTTACGCGGCAGGATGATCTTGTCTCCCTGCTTGCAGCAGGAAAGCACCATGCTCTGTACTGAGCTCGTCGTACCGCCTACCATAAGGAATGCATGCTTTGCTCCGAATGCATCTGCTGCAAGAAGTTCTGCATCATGAATAACCGATACCGGGTGGCATAAGTTATCCAAAGGCTTCATGCTGTTTACGTCTACGCCAACGCATTTCTCACCGAGGAATGCAGTAAGCTCAGGGTTGCCCTTTCCGTGCTTATGGCCCGGAACGTCAAAAGGAACAACTCTCATCTCACGGAATCTTTCAAGTGCCTCATAGATGGGCGCCCGTGTCTGATCTAATCTTTCTGTGTCCACATTTCACCTCAATATAAAAAACGCAAGCTGCATATGTACAACTTGCGTCTTGTTCACTTTATGTATCTTATCTCCATATAGGTGTACAGATAACACCCGCATGGCGGATAAACAACATATTAGAGTCTATATAGCAATACTACTTTTACTACTCTTATTGACCATTTCACAAGTCTGCGCAAGATTACGCATTTCGGTTATAAAGTAACCAACTTATAAAACTGAGCTTTTAACTCAATCAATAGATCGGAAGACCGATCATCGGCAGTGGACCCGGCTGTCCGTATGGCCTCAACTCCAAATAAGGAGTGGTCCCGTAAAATCACCAAAGACTCTGATAAAACATCGTCTATCCTGGATATGTTTGTTTCATGTAAAAACGTCGGTATTATACAAAATACAGAGGGGTTCGTCAATTAAAAAGCAAAGCTAAAATAGTCTTGCGGAATCAAGGCTCGGTCGGGGCCGGATTATAGCCCTCATAGACCATCACAACTATCTCTTTTGTTGAAGGATCCAAAACCGTTCCGGCCTTTGGAGTAGTAACTGATACAAGCAGATTCTTATTCGGATCCGAGTTAGGTCCCCAGCCAAGCATGATATTGATCTCGAGATTATTATCCTTGAAGAACTTTTCGAGCAGGTCCATTGCATCGTGATAGTTCATTCCGACGACATCAGGCATAACCACGGACTGATCTTCAGAAGATGAAGTAGCTTCAGTCTCTTCAGATGACTCGGATGATTCTGATGACTCAGAGGATTCAGAAGATTCTGAAGAAGTCGTAGGTTCAGACTCAGTAGAAGACTCTTCAGAAGCAGAAGATTCAGTGGGCTTAGTAGTGTCACCTGTTGATTTAGGCGGTTCAGCAGCATTAGTAGTCTCTTCCGTAATTGTCGTCTCCTCGGTTGTCGTTGTAGGCGGATTATATCCTTCATAGACCATAAGGACGATCTCTTTAGTTGAAGAATCGATAGTCTTGCCGGCATTAGGAGTGCTTACTGCAACAAGATGGCTCTTGGACGGATCGGAATTATATCCCCAGCCTACGATGATCCTTACCTTAAGATCGTTCTCACTTAAGAATTTCTCCAGGAGCTCCTGAGCATCCTCATAATTCATACCTGTTACATCGGGCATAACGGGAGCATTAAACTTTTCTATTTCATCGGGTTCTTTGATTTCCTCTACGGACTTAACGGGAACTTTCACACCGTTTTTGGAAGCGGAGTAAAGAACAGCAACCAAAAACGCGCTGAGTGTTACAACTACACTTGCAGCAACGATAATGTATCTTTTGGTCTTAGTGTCCATTTACGGTTGTTTCCTAAATTAAACTCTCTTCGCCACTTACCCGAACCACATTTGCATATTATATCATGTTCGTCCCATGATATAATTCAATTGTCTTTATCAGTATAAAAGATATTGGAAGAATAAATTAGGGAGGATTGTAAGAAATGTATTCAGATTATGAGAATAAAACGCCGATTATCATCAACGACCGTTCTAGTGAAGGTCTGGCAGACGCTAATATCCGCATCGGCAACATGTTAAGCGAGATGACGGAGCTCCAGATCAAGCTTCAGGCTATGTATCTTGTAATGCTCGATAAGGGCATCGACCCTCAGGTCTTCGAGGACAAGATCGAAGAAGTAATGAAGACAAGAGGCAACAAAAAGCCTGTCTCATTAGATTCCAAGCCTTGTCCGAAATGCGGAAGGATGGTCAAGAAATCCTCCACCGCTCCTCTCCTCGGCAAGTGCTTATACTGCGGCAACAACGTATCCTTCGCACCTACGTTTTTGGATGTTGAGAAGGAAGAAGAAGAGCCGGAAGAACCCAAGGAATTCTAAAAGTCACTAACGCAATAAAAGGAGTTACCTCATAACCGGTAACTCCTTTTAGTTTGGAAAGAATTTCTAATGTTCTACCAGCGTACACCGGCAATGAACTTATCACCTTCAACTTTTATATCCAGTTTGTGCCCTGCCGCAGCAAGACAGTTGTCTGCGATCGAGAGACCTAATCCGCTGCCGTTCTCACTGCCTCTGGATTCCTCTCCTTTTACGAAAGGCTCTTTAAGCTTTGAAGCATCCTTGATCTTCTGATCCGTAAGGTTGGTGATCGTAAAACCCTCTTTGCCGATCTCAACATCAACATTTGTCCTTGCTCTCGCATATTTGGCAACGTTTCCTATGAGGTTTCTTATTGCCTGCTCCAGAAGTTCCCTATCGCTCTTTACCTTGCCTTCACCCTTAATCTCTACATTTATTTCGAGTCTCGCGAAAAGCTCATCGGCAGCTTCAACTTCCTTTTGAATGAGATCATGGACATCGATCTCTGCAATCTCTGCCTTTACGCTTCCCGTCTCACTCTTTGAGAAATCCAGTATACCTTCGACTGTCTTGCTCATGTAGTCGATGTTTTCGCGTATCCTGGACGAATAATAAGCACGCTTTTCCGTGTTGACATCGTATTCCAGATTCTCGGCATATGCCGCCATTGCGGCCAAAGGCGTCTTAAGATCATGTGCCATTGCGGCTGTCGTCTTTGTCCTGTATTCAAAGATCTCCCAGATGGTTTTCTTATGGTTATAACTGATCACTGCTGCCACCAGCGCGATCACGAATGCAGCCAAAGCCGCTATGCCTATTATGAACACGCACGTCCAAGGCAGATATGTAAAGACAGAGACCTTGTTGTAATCCGTATAGCTGGTACGGATGCTCCACGAAAATTCCCAGAAATCATATGAGTTGTCGACCACGTTCAGCTCGAATGGGGTTATCTCATCTTCGTAATACCAGATATAGATATCGTCTTCGGTCTTATTTCCGCTCATACCTTCGACTGTATATCTCTCGTCAAAATCAAATTCAGTATAAGAAACGCTTTTCGGTGGTGCACATTGAACAGTTGCAACTATGTTTCTGTGATCCCAGTTGCTGACAGCAACTTCACCCGGAAGGAATCTGTTAGTGTCGTAATCTATAAAAACTGTTTCATATAGACACTCGTATGCCGTAGGCAGCAATCCCAAGCGCATTGCGTCATAATCCAGATCTCTGCAATAGTCCAGAGAATAGTTCCGGGCAGCACTCTTAATGGGATCATATTTGCCTTTCTCATATAATGACAGAGGAGTCAGATACAGATCATCTTCAAGAAAGATATAGTGCGGATTATCACGGTCTTCACTGATATCAGCTGCAATAAGATAACCTGAAGGAGTTTCAGTAAACTTGTCGTCACCAAAATAGATCGCACAGTATTCTTTTGTAACAACGGCAAATTCGGTCAGACTGTATTCCAGTCTGTTGTAGAATTTATCTTTGTCCTGATCATCCGCGTTCAGATAATCGATCATGCACTTGCCGATCTTATTCCTGTATTCGGTCTGCCTGTTATTCATGATCACGGCGGTCTCACGCTTATACATTTCAAGTGTGATCAACGCCGCCACAAAACATATGGACATAAACACAGCGAAGGACTTCAATAATTCCGGCAGGAACTTCGGCTTCTTTATGGTCTTCTTTCTTTTTTTGATCTTCCCATTCCTGTTTCCCATACAATGCTCCTTCAGACTGCCTTGTAACCGCAGCCTATAACAGTCCTGATCTGATTTCCGGAAGCACCCAGTTTGTGACGGATATTCTTGATATGAGTATCCACTACCCTGTCATTTCCGAAATAATCAGTTCCCCATACCAGATCCAACAGTTTCTGCCTGCTTAAGACGTGGCCTTTGTTCTCGAGCAGAGCTTTGAGGAGAAAATATTCTTTATATGCAAGTTCGACTTCTTTACCGCCGGCGATGACCTGCATTCTCGAAGGATAAAGCTTAATATCGCCTGATTCCAAGACCCGCTCCTGCTGCCTTTTTACCTTCCTGTCCAAAAGAACCAGACACTTGGTATAAAGGATCATCAGGGAAAACGGCTTTGTAATATACTCATCGGCACCCATCTCGTACCCAAGAAGGATATTATCTTCAGTACCCAATGCAGTAAGGAATACGATTGGACAGTCACTCTTTTCGCGGAGTCTCCTGCAGATATCATATCCTGACGGACCGGGCAGCATGATATCCAATATAACGATGTCGTACTCATTTTCCGTAACAGCCTTAAGACCTTCTGTGCCGTCCGGTGCGGCGTCGACAATAAACGCACCATTACTTCTTTCCACAAAAAAGTCAGTAACCGCTTCCCTGATCTGAGCTGAATCTTCAACGATCAAAACTCTTGCCATCTTGAGAACTACCTCCTTTGGGATACAGATTAATCGACTTCTGTGTGGTCTGTATGTGGTTTATGTGTTATTTGCGGGTAATAATCACCTTAAAGATTGTATCACGAGCAGTAATAATCGTATCAGCGGCAAAATTAAAAAAGAGCACCGGTTAATCCGATGCTCTTGTCTGGTGCAGATGGCGGGACTTGAACCCGCACGAGATTGCTCCCACTAGCACCTGAAGCTAGCGCGTCTGCCAATTCCACCACATCTGCGTGCGGGATAGATTTTATATCAACAGGGATGAATTTTCAATAAGCGGAAAATATCAGTTCTTCTCCATATTGTTCCTGATGAAATCTATAGAGGCCTGAATCATGGCAACTCTCTCCGGTCCGTGGAAATAATGATCTTCTCCCTCAAAATACCTGATATCGGCGTTCTGGAAGGCCTTTTTGGCATTTTCGAGCTTGTCGGGAGAGCCTCCGCCGATGCTTCCTTGGGCTTTCCCGGCAAAAATCATCACCTTTCCGCCAAAGTCTGGCATCTTACCATAGATGTCATCGGAAAAATCGAAGGAAGGCTCTAACAGAATAAGTCCCTTGAGCTTCTCCGGGAAATATGAATAATACTCACATCCGGCATAAGCTACGACCAGACCGCCAAAGCTGTGGCCCCAGAAAAACGTATCATGGCAGTAAATGTACGGAAGAGACGTAACGCCGTCGAACATGGCCATCAGGTCCCCTGCTTCGGTTATATATGAATATTCGCCTTCATCAGCTTCAAAGTCTATAAGTACGGCCGCAATGCCGTTTGCTGCCATCTCCTCAGCTATATCAAGATAAGCGTAGGACGGAGCTCCTAACCCCTGCGCGAAAAAGCAGACCGGGAAAGGACCCGTTCCTTCCGGAAGATAGATAGTCCCTTCTATTTTCCTGTCATCCACATAGACGTTGATCTGCTTTGTGTTATCTTCCAGATCGATGACATCAATTCCCGTGGTGACCACCTTATCAGGAATATTGCTGTCTGAAGCACCTGTTTGTTCTGCTGACGGAGAAACCGAAGTAACCACGGTTGAAGTAAGCTCAGGCTGTTCGGGAACCGAATCACATGAAGCAGCCATGGACAGGATTATGGCAGAAGCCATCAAAACCGCGCTTGTCCTCCTGAATCTCCCTATCAACATAAACTATAGTCCCCGATATAAGTATTGCTCCGATATTATACAACACTTAGGCATGACAAATATTGTCCCAAAAAGCGAACCGGAGAAATGTATTTTGTAAGGGTCAACGCCTCCTGTTGGGTTATAATATTATTATGAATAAAGTAAGTGTTTCCGTTACAGAGCTGGCTTCTTATATCTCACGCCGCGGCAATCTCGCCGGCGGTTCTTACGGCTCTGTATCCGGTATTGAAGGCACAAGACTTCATCAGAGGGTCTTTTCTGATCTTAAGAAAGCCTACGGAGACATCGTGACCACGGAAGAATCCCTGATCTACGACTTTATATCTGATTCCGGTCTTATCTTATCGGTCAACGGCAGGATCGATGCCATGATGCTAAAGCCGGGCAAGGCGCCGATGATATTTGAGATCAAGTCCTTTAACTCAACAAGGGAGAGCTTCGATGCGCTGGTAAGACCTGAGCATGTGACCCAGCTTAAGCTCTACGGAGCAATGTATCTTCTGACAAACTCCGACGCATTAGATATAGATCTTACATTGAGATATGTCTCGATAACCACTCTGGACAGCTTCGAGAACACTTATCACATGTCCTATGAAGATGCAGAGAAATACTGGGAGGATATCTGCTCTGAATACTGCACTTTCGCAAAGACACTGCTTGATTATCACAACAGCCTTATTGACTCTGCTTCACAGATAAAGTTCCCTTTTGACACCATAAGGCCAGGGCAGAAGGAATTCATGAAGAGGGCTCTTCTTGCCCTTAATTCCCAGGAAGCATTCTTTGTCGAAGCGCCGACGGGAATCGGCAAGACTGTATCAGTTCTCTACCCTGCAATCAAAGGCCTTGTTAAGAACAGATATGACCAGATCTTCTATCTGACTGCAAAGGAAGCTACAAGAGGCGTTGCGGAAGCTACTCTAAATGCTATGAGAAGGTCAGGTCTAATTATCAGGTCCATCACACTTCGTTCCAAGGAGAAGATGTGCCCGTTCGGAACAGAGTGCGATGCCAAGTTCTGCCCTTTGGCAAAGGACTACTACGGCAAACTCAAAGCCGCTTTGGAAGAATCTCTGGTATTGGATGAGATCACGCCTGAGAAGATCACCGAGATCGCATTGAAGCACAACATCTGCCCACACGAATTCATGATAGACACGATGGAATACTGCACGGTCGTCATAGGTGACTATAACCATGCGTTCAGCCCCAGAGTATCACTTGTATCCAAGGAACCGGGCAATCAGAGGGTAGCCGTTCTCGTTGATGAGGCTCACAACATGATTGACAGAGGACGCGAGATGTTCTCTGCATCTTTCTCATTAAGCCTGATAGACGAGATGATATTTGATTTCAAAGGCCGCAATACAAAGGTTGAGACAATGCTCCATCAGCTGAGGAACTACTTCGCTAATATCGGAACATGCTTTGAGTCATCAAGTTCATGCTTCAAGATCCTTGAAGAAGCCGATGAGCGCAAGGTCTTGATGACTGAGAACTGGGAAGGCATGCGTCAGCCGCCAAGGCAGCTTTATGCCAAGCTCTGGTTTACGATAAGGAATCTCTCTCCGCTCCTGGATAACATGGAGCAGGGCCAGGTCAGAAAGACTTCGATGAAGTTCTTCTTCGAAGCCAGATACTTCCTCACCGTTCTGGAGCACTATTTCGACAATGCATATATAACTACGGCTTCCAGGGAGAACGGCGATATCACCATTACGCTGGACTGTCTTGACTGCGCTTCAAAGCTCGATTACATAATCAAGGACAGGATGTCAGTCATATTCTTCTCAGCAACATTTACTCCTTATGAGTATTACAGGAACTGCCTCGTAGGTCCTGACTGCGATTATTCGTCTTTCTTAAGGCTTCCGTCGCCATTCCCGCCCGAGAATCTTGAGATCATGATCGATTCGGATATTTCGACTACATATAAGAACCGCGCGCTTACACAGGACGAGCTTGTATCGAAGATCACGGACTGCCTGAACGGCAGGACGGGAAATCACATGATCTTCTTCCCGTCCTTCGAATACATGAACCAGATAATGCCGAGGATCGAAGAAGAACTCACTAAGAAGAGCACGATAAAGCATAAGATAATCTCCCAGATCTCCGAGATGACCAATACCGACAAAGAGGACTTCCTCAAGAGCTTCAACGAACCTTACGACGGACTTCTCATCGGCGCTGCAGTCCTGGGCGGCCATTTCGGTGAAGGAATCGACCTCACCGGAGATAAGCTCACGGGAGTAGTAATAGTCGGCGTCGGCCTGCCTAAGATAACGCCCGAACGCCAGATCTTAAGCAATTACTATTCAGAGAAATTCGGTGACGGATTCGCTTTCGCCTACAGGTTCCCCGGCTGGCAGAAAGTCCTCCAGGCAGTAGGAAGAGTTATCCGTACTGAAACAGATACAGGCTTCGCGCTCCTCATAGATGAAAGACTCGCAAAGCCTGAATATTTAATGCTATATCCGGATCACTGGAAGATCTGATCTTACAGGATTACTGTTGCATTCGAAGGCTCATCGCCTAATGTGATAACACCCTCGCATCCGTCGATCTCATAAGTACCCTTTGTACCCTTAACACTGACAATACCATCGCTGTTCGTGCGGATGACCTGATCTTTTGTCCACCACTCGCCCTTAACGAGGCTTAAGAGCTTCTTATAAGCAGGCTTTTCGCGGTTATCGACAGTAACAAGACCGCTGGGCGCGTTAAGCCATGCGCCGTCAGCAAAATCCCATCCTGTGATAGCCTTGATGTTAGGGTCAGCGAAAAGGATCCTGTACATCTCTTCCCATTCCTTTGCCTGTCTTTCCTCACCGGCCGGAGTAGTCGGCCATTCTTTGACCTGCCAGTCGTTGAGGTCTTCGATGTATTCAGGGATAAGAGTGCCTGATACCAATGTATTCTCAGTAAAATGGATCGGAAGGCCGAATCTTGAGAATCTCTTTAATACGTCGTAGAGCTTTTCCGTTCCCCAGTATCCCTGATGCTGATGTGACTGGATTCCGATAGCAGAGATCTCAACGCCTGCATCGAGGCAGTTCTCGAGGAGTTCTTCATACTTGGGAGAGGTATTGAAATCATTGATCAGGAACGTACCGTCAGGATTTGCAGCTTTTGCGGCTGCGAAAACTTCCTTTACGAGTCCTACCTGACCGTATCTCTTGCATAGTCTCGTGACTGCATTATCGTACTTATCAAAGACAGGCATGATGACAACTTCATTTATTACATCCCAGATATCGATAACACCCTTAAATGCTGTTACTTCGCGGTTGATCCTAGCAAGCTGCTTATCCATGATGACTTCGTCAGGATATTCCATAAGCCAGTCTGCGCATACAGTATGCCAGCAAAGAGGATGTCCCTTAATAGTTACATTATTTGCGCGCAGGATCTTTGCTGCATCCATGCGGCTCTCAAATTCAGGATAACCTTCCTGAGGTTCATATCTTCCCCAATAGAAAGGAAGTGTTCCGTAGTTAAGGAGTCTAAGCCACTTATCAAGTCTTTCCGGATCGCCCTTCTTGCCTTCATATTCAAGGAAATCAAAAGCACCTGAACCGAAAAGGAACTGATGTGATTTCTGGTTTAAGACCAGTTCTTTATCTGCAACGGGATTGCCGTTCTTATCAACAACTCTTACAAGGGATTCACCGATACGGTGAGCGGGCGTGGTCATGATATTCATAGAACAATTCCTTTCTTTATCCTCAGGATAGCCTGATTATAAAATACTCGGCTGAATAACTATGTCATATATCCCTTTTAAATGTAGAGTCGATATACTTTTCTTTCATCTCAGGAGTCATGCTCATACTTGCGTATTCAACGGCCTCCTGTACCGAGATCCTGCCGGTTCCGCCTAAGATATCTTTGCCATAAAAGGCCTTAGGAAGATTATGCATTACATTTAAGATCCTGTATGCCTGATCCTTTCCGCCCTTATCGTTAACGGCAAGACTCAGATCCGATAAGAGATCAAGAAGAAGCTTATTTATTTTATCCATGTCTTCTTTTCTGCATTCGGTTGAAGGATAAGCGATCATAAGATCTTCTTTCATGTTACAGATCTTCAGATAGTAAGGTAACTGGTACTTGTAGGTAACGGCTCTAAGCTCTTCAAAGAATTCTTCAGCATTGTCTTCGCCTTTAAGCTCGGCTTCAATATGCCTGATTATTCCGTTCCATAAAACGATCTCGGAATTAAGCCTGTTCTGTTCGTTAAACTTCCAGCGTCTGCCTTCCTGTCTGCCCTTTGCGAAAACAATTCCGTTTCCTAATATGTGATAGTAATAACTGATGTCCATAATTTACAGGTTGTTTAGTACTGATAACGAGTCGTAAGTCTTCTCAAAATGTATCGAAAGATAGTCGGTCGTAAATTCCTTTAATTCGATCTCAGTCTTCTTATCGGCAGTTGCCGTAAAAAGCTTCTTCAGATCACATGTGGCAAAATAGTTCAGAGCTCTTACTGAAGGCTCTTCGAGCATTCTGTTAAATGACCTGTTGTTGCTGTCCGCACCTTCGCCGCCTGAAATATTAAGCAGATATTTATGTGTGGATTTTCCTATTGAATCTTCAAGATCATAAAGCACCGTAAAGCCTGCGATCGTAAGCAGTCTCCAGTTAAATGCAGAATATACGAGAAGGTATTTGCCCTTATTGTTTGCGAGCATGTAGTAAGCATAAACAGCGAGTTCATAAGCTTCCTTTGAATTCTCACTCTGAAGCGTGCAGTCCATAAGACATGAGGAAATATGGGCCGCTACAGTCATCTGCTCAAGACTGTCCATTATTCCTGAATTGCTCTCGATAATGGAAAGATCCTTAAGATAGTAATAGCCGTGTGATACGGTGACGACAAAATCGCAGAGCATATAAGGCATCGATACCGCGCCAAGAGAACTGCCGGGCTTAGCCACACCCTTTGCACAGATGGTAATAAGGCCCCTGTCTGCAGTAAGTACAGATAAAAGTCTGTCCTTGTCCTTATATTCATTGGAACGGATTATCAATCCCCTGCAGTTAAAAGGATCCATTATTCGTCGATATCTTTGCTAAGACCGGTGGAACCGAGCATTGCATCGTTGTTCTGCCAGTCATTTCTGACCTTAACATAGAGATCAAGATATACTTTGCAGTCTAAGAGCTTCTCGATATTCCTTCTTGCAGCCGTACCGATACGCTTGATCATCTGACCGTCCTTGCCGATGATGATAGCCTTATGTGAATCGCGGTTGCAGATGATATCAGCCTTGATGACTGCCATTGTTCTGTCGTCGCCTGAAGTGATCTCGCCGTCATCATTCTTTTCCTTGAATTCATTGATGATAACAGCCGTACCGTGAGGGATCTCCTGATCGGTATAGTGAAGGACCTGTTCACGGATGAGCTCAGCTGCGATAACGCGCTCAGTCTGATCCGTCATATATTCGCTGTCATAGAGCCTGGGGCCTTCAGGAAGCATCTTCGTAATTACGGATAAGAGAAGCTCGACATTCTTTCCTGTCTTCGCACTGATAGGAACGATGTCTTCGAAATCATAGAGTTCAGAATACTTCTGCGTAAGCGGCAGGAGCTTCTCCTGCCCGGCTTCATCGTATTTATTAATAGCAAGAATGACCTTCTTATTCTCTTCTCTAAGAAGATCCATGAGTTTCTTCTCAACGGCGCCAGGCTCAGGGAACCTGCCGTCAGCGATAAGAACTACGCAGTCAGCACCCAGAGCAGCCTTGTAAGACCTGTCGACCATGAACTCGCCCATCTTCGATGTAGGCTTATGGATACCGGGAGTATCCGTGAAAATGATCTGCGTATCTTCGGTATTATATATGGTCTTAATGTTTGTTCTTGTAGTCTGCGGCTTATGGGATACGATGGCAATCTTCATGCCCGTGATGTAGTTCAAAAGCGTTGATTTGCCAACATTCGGACGGCCCAAAAGAGCTACCGTACCGCAGTGCTTACAAGGTGATCCTGCAGGGATCAGGCCTTCAGACTGGATAAGATCTTTGTGGTTATCCATCTCATAGATGTCCTGAATCTCGTCATCGAAAGCAAGACCGATGTCTCTCATCAGTCTCTTCTGCTTGTCGATCATGATCTTCTCGTCTGTAGGATCGATGTGATCGTAGCCTATAAGATGAAGAAGCGAATGAGCAATGAGGAACATCGCTTCACGCTCAAAAGAGTGACCATAGGATTCCGCCTGAGCTTCACAGGCAACGGGATTTATAAGGATATCTCCGTAGCAGAGGACCTGATTGCCGTCTTCGTCAGTCTCAAAGTCGCCGCTGTCAGGGATCTCAACAAACTCTCCTTCTCTTAATTCCAGCATGGGGAAAGAAAGACAGTCCGTCTCCTTATCGATATCTCTTTGCTCTTTATTGATCTCTTTTATCTCAGAAGGAGTAACGAATGTAAGCGTTGCATAAGCGTCTCTTAATGTCCTTGTTACCTGAGGCGAGGTGTAATCGCCGCTTATGACTGCTTCACTGAGCTTGATGATGTATTCATCAAGACCATTAAGCTTCTCTTCAGAAAAACCTTCTGCGTTGTTAACTATATCTATTCTCATTCAGGGTACTTGATCCTTTCGTGGAAGACACCGGCATATACCTGCTTGAAGGCGATGATGATCTTCTCGACATCATCAAATGACAGACCGGAGTTAATGAGCTGGTCCTGATCGATCTTATCCTTGATAAGGACTCTGATCAGCTGCTCAGCACCGGAGACATCAGATGTTTTCATGGATCTGACCGCTGCTTCACAGGTATCAGCGAGCATAACGATAGCTGATTCTCTTGATGAAGGTATATGTCCTCTGTATCTGAAGTTGTTTACATCAGGGAGCTCCAAGCCCCTTGCCTTTGCGTCTTCAACAGCCTTCTTATAGAAATAAGACGGGTATGTCGTTCCGTGGTGCTCATCAATGATCTTGATAATGGCATTGGGAAGTCTTTCCTTTTTCGCGAGCTTGACACCATCTTCAGGATGCTTGGTGATGATAGCAACGCTCTCCATAATGCTGAGTTTGTCGTGAGGGTTCTCTCCGCCATGCTGGTTCTCAGTGAAATACTCAGGATTCTCGAGTTTGCCGATATCGTGATAGTAAGCTGCAACCTTGCAAAGGAGCGAATCGGCGCCGATAGCTTCAGCGGCGGAGTCGGCGAGGTTAGCAACCATCATCGAATGCTGATGTGTGCCGGAAGCCTCAAGGAACAGACGCTTCATAAGGTGCTGGCCCGGCTGGCTTAACGCGATGAGCTTAACCGGCGAAGCGGCGTTGCATACGAGCTCGAAGATCGGTGAGAGACCGATTGCGGCAACGAGCGATGCGATCGTGCTTACAAACGTGAAGATAACAGAATTCAAGTATTCGCCTCTCGTGTTACCGATGAGGAAGTTATATGCGATGCTCGCGACAAGAGTTGCGATCGTCGGGAAGAAAATAAGAGATGCATTGTTGATGATCTTGTCCGTTCTGCCCGCAAAGATCGAACACAATATGATGCCGACGAGATTGATCAGGAATAATTCAGGATCAAATGAGTACATCGGCCAGATGAAAAGCAGATTCATGACCGAGAGTATGATGCCGTTCTGCGTACCTAAATATGTGGCACACACGGCCGCAAAGAATATGATGATGCAAAGGAGCGTTGAGATCGTGGAAAGATATACTGACGTGCCTATGGTTATAAGCGCCGTTGTGATCATAAGATAGAAGACCGGCGTATCGACCTTAAGCTTCTTTCTCTCGATATTGAGATAAACAGTTACAACGCCTGAGATTATCAATACGTATATCGCGACTCTCGCGAAAATGACGAAGTTGAACGACTGGTCTCTGATGAGCTCAAGTTCAACGAGATTGCTGTAGACATGCTCGTCAATGATCGCACCGGATTCAACGAGCTTTGTACCCTTCTCGATGATGACAGGCTCATTGATGACCGCGATATATGCGTTGTTCGCAGCATCTTCTGTAGCCTTCTCATCATATACCGTATTAGGCTCCAGGATAGTTATGAGCACTGCAAACATTGAATCTGCAAACTTGGTATATGAAGGATTGGACTCGCAGAAAGTATTGATCTGTTCAGTGATCTTCGCAGGAAGCATTGCGTCATTGACGTCACCGAGCATAACGAGCTCAGCAATGGCCGTAGTCTTCTCTCTGATATAAGTGAATGTCGAATTACTCATCTCGAAGAATGTGACGACGCTCTCAGGTTCTATCTTCTTGCCTAATGTCTGCTCGACATTGACGGACAGCTGGTAAGCAGATGCAGAGGGCGACAGCGGAGCCTGAAGATCGGCGGACTGTGAACTCTTTCTGATCTGGTTCGCGAGGTCAAAGAATTCATCAACATCGTCGACGAATTCCTTGGATTGCTTCTCGGATCTTACGAAAATATCCTCTACGGTATTTTTCGCGATAATGGCCCTTCTCTGTGTCTCGAAAGAATCTGCAAAAGCTCTTGTCGCATAGATATCCTGACCGGCAATCGAGCCTACCTCATAATCGTAGCTCACGGGAAGCGAGCCGTAGAAAACGAGGAAGATAACAGTCAGTGCTGCGAGCACCAAGGAAAGGACCTGATGGAACTTTAATTTTGTGTGTTTATTGCTGCTCATAAGTCACCTTGCTTAGCATTCTCATAAGCTTTGACGATTCTGGCTACAAGACTGTTTCTTACAATGTCAGAATCATTGAGGCTTACGATTCTAATACCTTCTACTCCGTCTAAGACCGTAATGGCATCTTTGAGGCCATTAGGTATTCCCCTTGGCAGGTCGATCTGCGTAAAGTCGCCGCATACGCAGGCCCTGCAATTAACTCCTAATCTCGTAAGGAACATCTTCATCTGTTCAGGCGTCGTGTTCTGCGCTTCGTCAAGAAGGACAAAACAGTCATCAAGGTTTCTGCCTCGCATGAATGCAAGAGGAGATACTTCGATCACGCCCTTATCGTAATAACGCTCAAACATTTCCTGACCTAAGAGTGCGGAAAGAGCATCATAGATAGGTCTCATGTAAGGATTAACCTTCTCTTCAATGTCACCGGGCAAAAAGCCTAAGCGCTCACCGGCTTCGATGGCAGGTCTTGTAAGGATGATCTTGGATACTTCCCTGCTCTTTAATGCCTTAACAGCCATGGCAACGCCGAGGAACGTCTTTCCGGTTCCTGCAGGACCGCAGCAGATAACGAGTTCTGTTTTCTTTAATGAATCGACATAGAGCCTCTGGCCCAATGTTCTGGGCTTGATGGCTCTTCCGGAAGGCGTCATGTAAAAGACTTCGTCCGAAGTCTTAAGGAACTCCTCAAGCCTTCCTTCTTCTGCAATATTCAAAAGATATGAGATATCGGTCTCGTCGATCTCAGAATCAGCTGACAGCTTGTCTAAGGCAACAAATACATCTCTGGCCGTTAAAACGTCTTTGGTCTCACCTTCGATAACAAAGCCTTTGCCATCGTGCTCTATCGAGACATCAAAATAATCGGCAATTCTTGAAGCGTATACGCCGGCCGTATGAAGCGAATTTCTAAACTGTTCAACTCTTTCTTCCAAATGAGATCTCCTATAAAAGAATTATTATGCTAATTAAAGTTTACGTCAATCTATCCCTTAAAGCTTTCCAGCACCTTTTTATAGTAATCCGGGATATCGACTTCGAAGTGCATCGTCTCTCCGGTCCTCGGGTGGACGAATGTGATCGCCTGGCTGTGCAGAGCCTGTCCTTCAAGACCGTATGTCTTCCTTCTTGATGCATAGACCGGATCACCGACAACCGGATGTCCGATATAAGCCATATGGACCCTGATCTGGTGCGTCCTTCCCGTCTCTAACACAAGCTTTACGTCTGTTATATCGCCAAGCCTTTCGAGCACTTCGAAATGAGTTACGGCAGGCTTGCCGTCCTTACTTACGGCCATCTTGCGCCTGTCGTTGGACGAACGCCCGATCGGAGCATCGATCATGCCCTTGTCCTCTTTGACAAAGCCGTAGACCAGAGCCCTGTATTCTCTTACGATCTCATGCCTTGAGAGCATGTCGGCAAGCTTAAGATGCGTAAAGTTATTCTTACAGGCAAGCATCAGGCCTGATGTATCCTTGTCGATACGGTGAACGATGCCGGGCCTTACGACGCCGTTGATATCAGACAGATCGTCCTTGCAGTAAGCCAGGAGCGCATTTACGAGCGTACCTTCGCTGTGTCCTGCAGCAGGATGGACCACCATTCCCTGTGGTTTGTTGATTACGAGAAGATCGGAATCCTCATAGACGATATCAAGCGGAATGTCCTGAGCGATAAAGGAATCGTCAGGAGCAGGTTCGGGGATGTCTGCTTCAACAACATCACCTGCCGAGAGCTTTGTTCCGGCCTTTGTGATCACCTTACCGTTGACAGATACCTTACCGTCATCGATAAGGCGCTTATAAAAAGATCTCGAATACGTCGAATCAAAAGCTTCGGTAACAAAGCTGTCGAGTCTTACGCCTTCAGTCTCACATGTTTTGGATTCAAACGGCATTTTCCTTATTTCCCTTCTTCGTAATGATGAGCCAGAACTCTTCAAAATACTTGGAACCGAAAAGGATTATGCAGATAAGGAGCGCCGTTCCGATTACAGCGCAGATATCGGCAAAGTTAAAGATCGGGAAAGTATAGCTCCCGAAATCGAATCTCAAGAAGTCGACAACATATCTGTAAGCGAATCTGTCCACAAGATTTCCGATGGCACCGGAAGACAAAAGACAGAAAGCTGCAGCAAGGAGCTTCATATCATTTAATGCCGCATAGAGCATAAGGATGAAGATCCCTATACCGAGAACTACGGAGATACCCGTAAGCATATAGATTCCCCACGCCTTGTCCGCAAAAAGCGAGAAAGCGCTTCCCGTATTGCGGCAATGATAGATCGAGAAGAATCCTTTGATCACATCGATCTGCTCATAAACATCAACTTTGGCTACCACGAGCCTCTTAAAGATCTGATCCGCTATGATAAGAACAACAGCAAGAACAGAAAAGATCACACATGCAAGAGGGGTCTTTGCCCTCTTATTAACAACAGCTTCACTCATATTCACAGAACCGCTTAATTGCGGTACACCTTCCGTTTCTGTCAGTCTCGAAAATAATGCCGCACACAAAACCCGGTCCGTCAGCAGCCTCATATTTTGCAGGAAGCTTATATGCAAGCCTCTTGATGGATGCTTCAATGCTCATGCCAAGTATGGATTCCTTTGCCCCGCACATGCCTGCATCGGTAATATAACCTGTTCCTTGCGGCAGGATGGTCTCATCAGCAGTCTGTATATGCGTATGAGTTCCTGCAACTGCTGATACCTTGCCGTCGAGATAATAACCCATGGCGCACTTCTCGGATGTGGCATCACAATGGAAGTCCAGGATCACGGTATTACAGCCTTCAACACGCTTTAGCCTGTCAACGATCCTGTCAGCGCAAGAGAAAGGATTATCCGGGAGCACATTAGCATATACCTGGCCCAGAAGATTAAAAACTCCGAGCTTCTCCCCGTTCTTCTCGAAGATGCAGTAATCGTTACCCGGCCATGAAGGGCTGAAATTAGCCGGTCTGGCAACATTCTTTATCTTGGATATCTGACTCATAAACTCTCTGTTGGAGAAAGTATGGTTTCCCATCGTGAAAAGATCTGCGCCTGCAGCTTCAAGATCCCTTAACATGTTGATCGAAGCACCAAGGCCGTTTACGCTGTTCTCGGCATTAACAATGCAGCATTCTATGGCATTATTCTTAAGGAATGAGGGCATGACCGTTTTGAAAGCACGACGACCCGCGCTGCCAACGACATCACCAACAAAGCATACTCTCAAGAGAAATACCCCCATTCTTTTTATTAATTAAAAATTATATCACATGAGAGCTTTAATTCCGAAGTTTTGAAGATCAGTTATTTAAAGGAGGCTTAGCTGATGTCCATCTCCCCAGGCAAACAAAAAGGACCTCAAGCCATATAGGCTTAAGGTCCTTGGTTTGTTTTGATAGATGATACTAACGTGTTAAATAATATATACAAAAATAATTAATTATTTAGCAACGTCAGTTGCCCTAGTTTCTCTGATCACATTTACTTTGATCTGTCCGGGATAATCGAGTTCGTCCTCAATCTTCTTGCAGATATCACGGGCCTTGAGCGTCATCTCGTCATCTGAAACCTTATCAGGTGAAACGATAACACGAATCTCTCTGCCTGCCTGAATGGCAAAGCTCTTTTCAACACCCTCGAAGCTTGTTGCTATCTCCTCAAGCTTCTCGATTCTCTTGATATATGTCTCGAGATTCTCTCTTCTTGCTCCGGGTCTTGCTGCTGAAATCGCATCTGCTGCAGCCACCAGCACAGCTTCTGCGGAAAGAGGCTCAACATCACCGTGATGCGCCTCGATGCAGTTAATGACTGCGGGACTTTCATGATACTTCTTCGCGATCTCGACACCGAGCTGGATATGTGTTCCTTCCTGCTCGAAGTCTACTGCCTTACCGATATCATGCAAAAGACCGCCGCGTCTTGCAAGATTACTGTCAAGTCCGAGTTCGTCCGCCATCATTGCTGCGATCCAGGATACTTCAATGGAATGCTGCAGTACGTTCTGTCCGTACGATGTGCGGTAACGAAGACGTCCTAAAAGCTTGATAAGCTCAGGATGCAGATTCATGACTCCTGTATCGAATGCTGCCTTCTCGCCCTCAGTCTTGATAGTCTGATTGAGTTCCTTCTTTGCCTTGCCGGCCATCTCTTCGATTCTGGCCGGATGGATCCTTCCGTCTGCTACGAGTCTCTCGATTGTCATTCTGGCGATCTCTCTTCTGATGGGATCGAAAGATGAAAGAACGATAGCTTCGGGAGTATCGTCGATAATGAGATCGACTCCTGTAATTGTCTCGATCGCTCTGATATTACGTCCCTCACGACCGATGATTCGACCCTTCATCTCGTCGTTGGGGAGATTTACTACAGATACTGTGACTTCGGAAACATAGTCAGATGCATAACGCTGGATAGCGTTTACGATAATGTCTTTTGCGACCTTATCGGCATCCTGTTTAGTTTTCTCTTCCATCTGCTTGAGCATAAGAGCCATATCGTGTGTATATTCACGCTTTGCTTCATCAAGCACTAAGCTTCTGGCATCAGCAACCGTAAGGCCTGATACTTTCTCAAGTTCAGTCTTCTTACGCTGCTCGTAATCCTTGGCCCTGGCCTCGAGTTCAGCAATATTCTGCTGACGTCTCTCGATTTCCTCCTGCTTGCGCTCGCAATTAGCTTCAATACGATTGATATTCTCTTCTTTCTGCTCGAGCCTATTGCGCTCTTTTGCAAGTTCCTGCTTCTTCTCTCTGGCTTCACGCTCCAGCTCGGAACGGACCAGTGAGACTTCTTCTTTTGCCTGCAAAAGCAAATCACGCTTGTTGTTTTCAGCTTCCTTCTGTGCATTTGCGAGAAGCACATTGCTTTCCTCCTTGGATCTAGCAATATCCTCCGCAAGTCTCTTTTGCTCACCGGAAATACCGGATTTAAAATAGACTGCCGCAATTAATATACCCAGAATAAGTCCAACAACGCCCGCAATTATTACAAATAATAACGATACTTGTGGCACGTTGGTACTCACCTCCAAAATTATTTAGTTGTCAAAGAACGTATAAAATGGCTCTGACAAGCCATTGAATATTGTAGAAATAAATGCCCTATCTGTCAATAATTTGTTAGAATGTAACAATGCGAATAGATTATTTTGTTCAAAGTGAATATAACGGCCTGGAAATACAGCAGATCATGAGGCGCGAGTTCAAGATGAGCACCACATGGGTAAAGCGCGTAAAGCTGTATGGAACGGTAGAATTAAACGGTGTCCACGCCAGAGTCAAGGATCTTGTTAAGACCGGCGACCGGCTCTTTTTCGAATACGAGGATAACTCAGGAAAGCTCACTCCCCCGCCCAATGTCGGCATAGTTTACGAGAATGAGCACTATGCCGTTGTTAACAAACCCGCAGGCATGGTCACCCACCCTTCCCACGGGCATCTTGAGGATTCCCTCCTGACCAGCCTTTCTGACAACAAGCTGCATCCCGTCATGCGCTTAGACAGGGAGACTTCAGGCCTTCTTATAGTCGCCAAGGACGGTTATGCCCATAACATGCTCGCCAATGCCGATATCAGGAAAAGCTACAAAGCCCTTTGTTACGGCAGGTTCGAGCCTTCGGAAGGAACTTTGGACTTCCCTATCGCAAGGCGCCCCAATTCAGTCATGATCAGGGACTGCACAGAAGACGGCAAACCTTCCGTTACCCACTACAAGACCCTTTCCTACTTTGAATCCGCTGACATCTCACTTGTCGGATTCGAGCTTGAGACCGGAAGGTGCCACCAGATAAGGACCCATTGCTGCCATGTAGGCCACCCGCTCTTAAGTGACGGTCTCTACGGCCCTCTTTCAGATGACAATCCGAACGAAGGTTTGAGGCAGCAGGCGCTTGTTTTCGACGGCAAGGTCGGAAGAGTCGCACTTCACGCATATAAGATCGAATATAAGGATCCTTTCGACAACGGGAATATAAAGGTGTTCGAAGCACCTCTCCCTTCAGACATGCAAGCCCTGGTTGATGAGATAAGTTAAGATCAGGAGAACTTTCCTGCGATGGAAGTGTCGTTTAAGAAAGTGTTCGCGTTATAAAGCCAGAGCATGTCAGTCACGCTCTCAGTGTCGATAATGTCCTGGATATTGCCGTTATAGTATCTGGGGTCGATTACGATTATCTTCTTATAATGCGGAATGAGCAGCGGTATAAGGCTGTTGGCATAGGAATCCTTCACTACCATCAATACCTTTTCATTGGGAGCACTGCTCTCGATTACGACCTCCGGATAGTTCCCTCCGAAGAACACCTCATATTTGCTCTTGGTGTTGAGCTTCTGCTGATCGAAGACAGATGTCGTTACCCTCTCTTCTTCAACATAGGTCACGCGGTACATGACGTCAGAGGGGCTCGTGGGAATGCTGATAGTGTCTTTGGCACTGAATATGCCTGCTGAAGATGAGAGCGTTCCCTGGAAGCTTCCGGTTACAGGCAGATTCTGATATTGATAAGCAGCAGGATCAAGGCCCATTCCCCTTGCTATCTCTGCATAAGCAATGTCTACGGCCTTTGAAGTCCAGTGATGGTCTGTCTTGTAATAGAGCTCCTGAGGATCCTGAGCCTTCTTGAGAGGGCCGCAAAGATCGATCGGAGTATAGCCGCTTAAGCTCTGGTATATCTTATTGATCTGCTCAGTCTGGTTCGTAACCGGCGCATTGGAAGGCAGATAGTCCTTTACGATCTCAGTTGAATTGGGCGCGATCGCTATATATGTATTGATGCGCTGATTATTTGCCCTAAGGTTATTCATAGCATCCGTTGTCTTCTTCAGCCTTGCTTCGTTTAATTCTGCCGGTTTCTCGAAAAGGAAATGCTTCTTGCCTATGTATACATCATTGATATCCCTCTTACCGAAGAAAACATCGATGTTCGTCCTTAAGCTTACGAGCTTGTCCCTTAAGAGGAACTGGTCAGAAAGATATGCCTCAGCATCGTCCATGAACTTTCCGTCCATGAGAGATGACCAGCTGAACTGAGGCTTTGTCGTAAGATAGCGGTTCTCATTCTCACTGTATTCCCTGTCCTTTCCTATAAGCGACAGAAAGCTTACGGCAAAGAGGATCACGGTTACGATAAGCGCAGATAAGCATTCATACACAAAGTAATCCTTCTTAGGGGACTTCTTTCTGCTCTTGATATTCTTATTGTTTACCTTTTTCTTTTCCATACCGTCAGAACCTGAAATACAAGAATGGGTTATATGTCTCACTGATCATGAAGACAATGCAGAGAACGAACAAAAGCGGTGTTAATGCCAGTATCACCCTGCTTCGCTTCTTCGGGCTCAATAAGCCTATAAGGAACGAATATGCGGGAAGTGCGCATGCAAAGCCTATGAGGAGCAATGCGAAGTTCGTTGTAAGCAGGAATGATCCCGTGGAATCCGCAAATGCAGAAGCTCTTCCGAACATTACGCCGATATACCTGAATGCTTCACCTATGGACGGTGCAGAGAAAAGGACCCACCCTACCATCACGCAGATCATGGTAACGAGCCATCTAAGGATCTTCGGTATCCTCTTAACAAGATTATCAAGGATATATTTCTCCAATATGAGGAGTATTCCGTAGTAGATGCCCCAGAGCACGAAGTTCCATGCGGCGCCGTGCCAGAATCCTGTCAGGAGCCATACGACCATGAGGTTGAAGATTACCCTCGGTACCTTGCACCTGTTGCCGCCCAAAGGGATATAGACGTAATCCCTGAACCAGGAAGACAGTGACATGTGCCATCTTCTCCAGAAATCGGTGATCGACACGGCAATGTAAGGATAATTGAAGTTCTCACAGAATTCGAAGCCGAATACGCCTCCGAGGCCAATAGCCATATCGGAATAGCCCGAGAAGTCGAAATAGATCTGGAGCGTATAGCAGATAATGCCGATCCAGGCAGTCAACACGCTCATGTTATCCGTCCCCGCTGCCTGGACAGATGCATATATGCTGCCCAAAGTGTTAGCGAGGATGAGCTTTTTGGAAAGGCCAATTATGAACCTGTTCATACCCTTCGAATAAGAGCCCCAGTTCTCCTTACGGTTCATGAGCTGGTCTTCTATATCCTTGTATTTAACGATAGGGCCGGCTATAAGCTGCGGGAATAATGATACGTAGAGAGCGAAAACAAAGAGCTTCTTCTGCGCTTTGATATTCCCGTTATACAGATCGATTATGTAGGACATGATCTGGAACGTATAAAAGGAAATACCTACAGGAAGCGGGAGATTAAGAGGCCTTAAGCCCAATCCCGTAATGCCGGCAAATGTGCTGATGAACAGATTCGCGTACTTAAAGAACCCCAGAACGCCGATGTTGAAGATGATGGCAAAGATAAAGAGTGACTTTGCTTTCTTCTTATTCTTCCTCTTCTGTGCCTGCTCTATATCCTTGCCGACAATGAAGTTGAAGAATATGCTGAGGAGCATCAGGATGATATATACAGGTTCACCCCAGGCATAGAATATAAGGCTTGCGACGAGTAATATGAGATTCTTGACTGCCATGCTCTTCGTTATCTTTACGCCGAGCAGATAATACAGTGCCATCGTCAGGGGCAGGAAGACTATTAAAAATGTAGCTGAACTGAATACCATTTCTTATCCTTACCCTTACAATGCCTTTTTATATGCCTCGTACAGCGCGTCTGAATTGACGGCCGTGCAGTAGAAAACGATGTTGCCGTTGATCTTGATAACCGAATCTTCCAAAAGAGCGTATTGCTCGGGAGCATAGTTCTTATAAAGATTCTTGCGGTCGGTAACCCTGTTTTGGATTGCCTCTTTGAACTCACCTGTATCACCGGAATCATTGAGCTTTACTATGAGCATCTCCGTAACATCCATTACGTTATCGTTAGCGTAATAGACAATGCCCTCTGTCTTATCGATGTCTATGCCGAAGGCCTTGCCGGCATCGGCGTTGGATTTTCTTGCCATCTGATCCTGAGTCATGACATTTATGACAGGCGCGGCAACTTCATCCACACTCTTTTCCGTGCCGCCGCTGTGCGTTGCGCAGATCCATACTATGAAGAAGAACAGCGCGATCACGCAAAGGACTTCATATATCAGGTAATTCTTGTACTTCATGTATTTTTCATGACCTCCGTATATACATATGGGAGGTACTGGTCCGTATAGAATTTCTTCAGAGGATGGATGCCGTCAGCATCGTAATAGTTCTCCTCGAAGTCATTGAAAAGGATCGTATAGTCAAGGAAATGTATTCCGAGATCAGAGCACATGCCGGCAAGTCTCTCGTTGTAATAGCTGATGTTCTGGAATTTCTTCTGCTTGGCTGCAACACCGGACTTTACCGGGAAGATGCCGTCAACAAAGATAACGGTATCGGGCAGCTGCTCTTTGAGCTTCAGGATGCTGGCTTTATAGTCATCAATGAATTTGTCGGCAGCATCTTTCGAGCCGATCGTATTGGAACCGTAATGAAGCACGAGGACTTTCGGCTTTAACGCGACGATATAAGGAAGATTAGCGTCAATGTGGCTCGAATTAACACCGACATCCGCAGTTACATGATTGTAGTCCAGGATATCGTATTCAGAGATAGCACGCATAAGGCTGTCGCCGCAGATATAGATGTCTTTGAATGCTGCCTTATAGTTATTGTCCTTTATCTCATAAAAACCTGTCTCTGTCGGAGCTGCCGCCTGAGTCGGCTCAGGTGTCGGCGATGCCTCGGTATATATCGCGGTCTCGCGTTCATTGAGATAGGAAATGCCTGCCGAAGGATCGATCGAAGTCTGCTTCTGCGGAATGATGACCGTAAGTAATCGAATGAACATGATCCCGATCGTTACCGCTACAATAAGTAAAACAACCTTATTGAATACTTTTCCCACTAATATATATCCTTCAGAATTTATTGTCAGATAAGAGCAGATATCAAAAATATCTAAAACATTTATAAACTTAAGTCTGAAAAAAAACAAGCGAATAATAAGGCATTATTAATCCCCCTCAAAACCAATCACTTGAGGGGGATTTTTATTAACGATTACAACCTTTTAGTCGGTTCCCGTTACTTCCAGTTAAATCCGAAATCCTTAAGAGATGTCTTCATCCAGACCATACCGTTGTCGAGACTCGTAAAGAAGGTCGAACGAAGATCCCAGAATCTGTCGATGATATCATCCTTCGACAAATACGCAAAGCCGTCCGCTTCCATCATAGCGCGGATGTCCTCTTCCTTCATTGTTCCCCATGCATCGTCAATATCGTTGTCGTGTTCTCTGGAAGTAATAGACAGATTAATATCAACGCAATCCTTAAATGCCTCTTTCGATTCAAAAACCTTATCTAATTCACCCGGTTTAGCGCCAAAGCCTAAGTAATACTCATAAGATTTGCCACCATCAGAGCGTTTCTCAAGCTCATAATGATACTGGACGGCAATATCTATTCCGGATTTGCGGTTGGACACTGAGACATAACACCAATCACTCTTTGTAATATAATTATCGTTATCGATATCAATATGGTGATAATACATGCTTGCCCGGCTGTCATTATCCGCGGAATACTGTACCTGATCACTACTGGACAGCATCGAATAAGAATCCTGACCCGTTGTAGTATGCTGACCATTGCCGAAATCAGTTTTCATGAACTTTCCGACAACATCATAATAATATTCTGTCCAAGCCATACCGCAGTCAGTACAGAAACCGTTTTCGAACTTATGCTCATTAGTTACTTCGACTTCCTTGCTGGTTAACTGCTTGGGATCGATATTCCTGTATTTATCACCCATATCCACGCCGAGATCCTTTAAGCCGATTCCCAGCTCAGGAAAAGCAACATCTGAAAATGCAACAATTCTTGCAAAGATGATCGCAAAGTCTTTCTTGATATCTTCTTTATGTGAATCAAGAGCATCATAATTATATGGCCCTACAGACTCGGGATCTTCGCAGACCTTATCAAAAGTCTTTTCAAATTCTCCAAGAGAAAAATCCAGATTTACCGCATAACCCGTATCACCATACATCGTATAGATAGAAAGACTTACTTCACCGGTATCCCTCATTACATTGATACCGAAAGAATCGCTATCGTTTGACTGGTAACTGAAAAAAATAAGCCTGTCATCAATAAGTGTGGAGCCATCTCCTCTGATTCCGTCAAGATAGACAGAAATCCCTTCATGTCCCTCCGGATCAACAGAAGAGCAATACTCCTGTGCCTTCTTGATGTTGTCTTCATTTAGCTTTGCAGGTGGTGTCCATAACTCTTCTGTAACAGATTCCGAATCTGCACCATTTCCCGTTTCTTTTCCTTCGCTTTCATCTGCCTTTTGGCATGCGCAAAGGACAAGCGATGTCAGCATGACCCCGCTCAACACCAGAGCAACCGCTTTCTTCATTCTTTTCATTTTCTGATCCCTTTCCAATATAGATTAGATAACCTTTTTCCCTGCAAGACTGACCCCCTTTTTTCATTCAGTCAAATATCTTGTAGAAAACAAAAGATGTCAAGATAATTTTACGCATAAATCTGACATATATGCAATATATCTAACATATACATATTTAATCAGTCAGCGGAAATCTTTTAATGGAAACTATCCAAAAAAGCTTAAAGTTCAGTAAAAGATTTGATGAGATCTTCTGCAAGCCTCAACGAAGATTCTGAATCACTGCCGGAAAGAAGTCTCGATACTTCGTTTGTCTTGACTGCGCCTTCAAGAACAGTGCAGACAGTCTCGGTGTTGCCGCCGGCGACTTTCTTCGTAAGAACGAAGCCTCTGTCGGAAGCAGCAGCGATCTGTGCCGTATGGGTAACGCAGAGGACCTGGTGGTCTGATGCGATCGCCTTAAGTTTGTTGGCGATGGCAAGAGATGCCTTGCCTGATACACCTGTATCGATCTCATCAAAGATAAGTGTCGGTATTAGATCCACCCTGCTCAATACGTTCTTTACGGCGAGCATGATCCTTGAAGCCTCACCGCCTGAAACTATCGCAGACAGAGGCCTTACCTGCTGGCCCGGATTCGCGCTGAAGCGGAATGATATGTCATCTATGCCGGACATTGAGAAGAACTTGGCCTTCTCTCTTCTTATGAAGCTTACTTCAAATATCGCATCAGGCATCTCGAGGTCGGAAAGTTCCTTGGTGATGGCCTTTTCAAGCTTCTTAGCATAATCTTTACGCACGGACGAGAGCTTCTCTGCAAGGTCTAAGAGTTCCTTCTCCTTGACGGTGCGCTGTTTCTTAAGCTCCTGCAGGATATCCTTGTTCTTCTCGATCGCGTCAAGTTCAACCTTGGAATCAGCTGCGAACTTATTGATGTCAGCAATGGTAGCGCCATACTTGGCCTTAAGTTCGTAAAGCAGGCCGATGCGCTGCTCGGTGCGCTCCTTCAAGCCTTCATCGTAATTGCGGTCAGATAAGACTTTATCGACATCAGATGCCAGAGCGTCAAGATCTAAGGCAAGTGCCTGCGCTCTTTCTGCAATGTCCTTTAAGGACTCATCGTTCTGGGATGCCTTCAGAAGTTCACGGCTCGCCTGATTTACCGACTGGACCGGGCTTAAGTAATTATTCTCAACATTAAGAAGATCGCCCGCATTCTTAAGGCTCTCGAAGAGGATCTCATTCTGAGACAGCTTCTTCTTCGTGTCGTGAAGCTCTTCCTCCTCGCCGTCCTTGAAAGCGGCTGACTCGATCTCGTTTACGGCGAACTCAAGATAATCCCTGCGGCGCTCCAGATAATCCGGAGAAGAAGATATCTCCTTGATCCTTATGACAAGATCCTTAAATTCCTGAAGGCTCTTAATGTAGTCTTTGTGGAGCTTTACGCACTTCTCACCTGCAAAACGGTCTAGGAGCTTTACATGTGTCGATTCGTCGAAGATAGCCTGCGTATCGTGCTGGCCGTGTATATCGACGAGCATGGCGGAAATATCCTTTAGCACGGCATTCGTAACGCCGGTTCCGTTGACTCTTGCAACGGACTTGCCGCTGTCATAGACGGTCCTGCTGATGATGAGCATTCCGTCGTCATCTTCTATTCCGTTATCTTCCAGAAGTTTTTTAAATCCTTCATCGTTAAGATCAGAGCAGTCGAAAACAGCTTCGGCAAACGCCGAAGGGCTTCCTGTCCTTATAAGGTTCCTGGATGCCTTAGCGCCCATGATAAGGCCGATCGCATCAACGATAAGGCTCTTTCCGGCGCCGGTCTCACCGCTTATGACATTGAGTCCTTTTCCGGGCTCGAAAACAATATTGCTTATGACTGCAAAATCTCTGATCTCAAGTCTTACAAGCATTTAATATCAGCCTTTTTCCATCATGTCTGAGATAGTTGTAAGGAATGCCTTAGCCTCTTCGATTCCGGGGCATGCGGCAAAGATCGTATCATCACCTGCGATGGTTCCCGCGCAGTCTTCAAGATGCATCGAATCAAGAGCTGATGCAGCTGCGCTCGCCATACCGGGCAGGGTCTTTATGATGATGATGTTCATAGCCTGATTTACCGATATGATGCTGTTAGAGAATACCGCAAGAAGTCTTCCGGGAGCCGTGTCACCCGTTCTGTCGAGAACGCAGTATTTAGTCGCTCTGTTGGGGAGCGTGATCTTGATGATGCCAAGCTCCTTGATATCTCTGGAGATCGTTGCCTGGGTTGCTTCGAACCCCTCCTGATTGACTCTCGCGGTCAGTTCTTCCTGTGTTGAGATATCATTATCCCTGATGAGCGATAAGATCTTTTCCTGTCTTGAATTCTTAGCGGTTTTCATAGAAGTAACCTCTCTGTACGATCTTCTTTCTGACATTGGCAAAGAAGCTGTCAGGCCTCAGGCAGACAGTCTTAAGGACCTTGTCATATCTTTTGATCTCGATGGAATCATAGCTCTCGAGATCAACAAAATCCCTTCCGTCGGGGCAGATCAAAGGAGCTGATTCAATAGACTCCAACGTGATCTTGATCTCGCTTTCCGGAGTAGCCACATATGTATAGCCGTTGAGCGTATGCGAGCAAATGGGCGTAACGATGATATCCTGCATGCCCGGCATGAGGATGGGGCCGCCTGCCGAAAGCGAATATGCCGAAGAGCCCGTTGCCGTGGAAACAACAAGTCCGTCGCCTCTGAATCTTTCGATGATCTGTCCGTCTATGGATAAAACGAGCGTCGTGATATGGGGCTTTGCGCCTCTGACGATTATGATGTCATTAAGGCAGACGGAAGATCCCTTAAGCTTGCCGTTCTTGTTATAAACGCTGCACTTAAGCTGTGTCCTGTCTATGGTCTTATAGTCGCCGGAAACGAGCTGCTCCAAGTCCTTCTCAAGATCTTCGTTCAAGATCTCATTAAGGAAGCCAATAGAACCCATATTGATGCCGATAAATTCAGTATCGATGTCCCTGTATTTAGCTACCTTTGAGAGGAATGTACCGTCTCCGCCGATAGAGATTATTGTCTTTAAGTCTATCTCGGTAAAGTCTTCGAAAAGCACACCCGGCACTTCCTTAAGCTTCGGGCATACATCATCCATACCGATCTCAAAGACAGGTGTAGCACCAAGGCGGCTGAGGATCTCAGCTGTCTTTTTCGCAGTCTCATAGCCTTTATCTCTTGAACTATTGGAACATATTCCGTAATTCATGAAGACAAACCTCCCATTAAGAAGCTATAGATATTTAATCATTATAATGAATAAAAATACATCAGGCAAATCAGCTTAACGTAATAAAGCCGATTTAATTGAAGATGCCACAGTTATGCCGTCAAGACCGCAGTACTTAAGCTGCTCTTTCTGTGACATTGCCCTGACTATCGGGTTCCTTACGCCGAATACGGTAACGTCCTTCTCAAATCCCAATATCTGAAGTTCGCGCTCCAAGGATTCTCCGAAGCCGCCGCTGATTATGCCTTCTTCAAGGCTGAACACATACTTGATTCCAACCAGAAGATCCCATATCTCCTTAGCAGGAAGAGGCTTTATCATTGTGAGATTGATATGCTTGCCCATGATGCCCTGCTCTTTTAACAGTTCCATTGCAATGTCGGCTTCCTCACAGATCTTGCCCGTGGATACAAGCGCGAAATCATTGCCGTAGTCGCAAACGACATGAGGCATCGTAAGATCTTCCGTCTCACTGTACAAAGGTCCCTTGGCTTCAAAAGGCGAAGCGCCTCTCGGATACCTTACTGCGACAGGCCCCTTAACCGATTCAACTGCATAAGTAAGACATCTCTTAAGATCCGTATAATCTCTTGGGGATAGGACTGTCATGTTGACCATGGAATTCAGATAAGAGATATCAAGAAGTCCGTGGTGGGTATGTCCGTCGTTGCCGACAAATCCCGCCCTGTCTATCGCAAAGACGACATGGCTGTTCATGTAGCAGCAGTCTGTGATCATCTCATCATAAGCTCTTTGCAGGAATGAGGAATAGATCGCGACGACCGGAATGAATCCTGATACGGCAAGTCCGCCTGCCATCGTAACGCTGTGCTCTTCTGCAATACCGCAGTCGAAGAACCTTGCCGGATACTTCATCTGGAAATTATCAAGTCCGGTGCCGAGTGTCATTGCAGCCGAGATAGCTACGATCTTGGGGTTCTTGGCGGCGAGCTCTGTCATGGTATTGGCAAATACTGTCGTATAGCTTGTCTTGGAAGGACCGACTCCTGTCTCCAAGTCGAAAGGTCCGACGCCGTGATAATCCGAAGGATTCGTCTCTGCGGGAGCATAACCCTTACCCTTCTTGGTAATGACATGGATAAGGACCGGTCCTCTGATCTCCTTAGCACCGTTAAAAGCCTTAATGAGATCTTCCATGTTGTGGCCGTCGACAGGACCGTAGTAATTGAGTCCCAGGTCATCGAACATGGAAGGCGTCTTGCGGTACAAAAGGAACCTGAAGAAGTCCTTGATGGCAAGGATCATCTTGATAAGGCCGCGTCCTACAAAGCCGAGCTTTTGAAGGAAAGATTCCGTCGTCTGCTTTGCGGAGATGTACCCTGATGAGATTCTGAGCTTGGACAAGTGCTTGGAGAGGCCTCCGACGTTCTTATCGATGCTCATCTCGTTATCGTTCAGGATTATTATCATCCTTGTCTTGCTGTGTCCCAAGTCATTGATGGCTTCATAAGCAAGGCCGCCCGTCAGCGCGCCGTCACCTATTATGGATACGACATTGAAGTTCTTGCCTTCAAGATCTCTTGCCCTTGCGATACCCATAGCAGCGGATATCGAAGTCGAGCTGTGGCCCGTATCAAAAGCATCGTAAGGAGACTCAGTGATCCTGGGGAATCCCGAGATGCCTTCCTTCTGCCTTAATGTATTGAATCTGTCGAACCTTCCTGTCAGGAGCTTATATGAATATGCCTGGTGTCCGACGTCGAAAACTATCTTATCCTGCTTATAGTCAAAAACGGAAAGCAATGCGACAGTAAGTTCTATGGCACCCAGGTTGCTTGCCAGGTGTCCGCCATTGGAAGATACGGTATTAAGGATCTTATCCCTTAATTCCTCACACAGCATCTTTCGTTCCTCAGGCTTTAATGACTTGAGGAATTCAGGTGTTGTATCCTTTCCTAGAAACTTATAATCCATTATCTGTCCCTGTTAACAAGAAAATCCGTTAAAGTCCTGTAATCTGTCGTATCAAACCCGTTATTATCAAACTTATCAAGTATCACCCTGATGCAGTCGGATTCATCTGCAAGTCTCTTCTTTGCGCCATCGAGGCCCAACAGGGTAACGAACGTTGCTTTGGAATCTCTGGCGTCCTTGCCTGTGCTCTTGCCCAAAGTCTCACTGTCCGATGTAACATCAAGGATATCATCTTTGATCTGGAAAGCGAGGCCGATATGCTCGGCAAGTTTTCTTAAGTCAGATGCAGTCTCATCCTTTGCGCTGTCACTTCTTTTCATGAGCTTCGAAAGATAATAAGGAGTAACTACCGCAGCTTCGATAAAAGCACCGGTCTTCTTCCTCTGGAGCTCGGTAAGAAGCTCTAATGAGATCTCTTTGTCTTCAGATGCAATATCTATGCTCTGGCCTCCGAGCATTCCGCTGATACCGGAATTCTCAGCCATTGCAGAAGCTGCATATGTATAACCGGGATGCTTTTCGCACATCAGGAATAATCTCTCCATGGCCTTATTGAGCAATAAGTCTCCTGCAAGAACGGCTATTCCCTCGCCAAAAGCCTTATGGCATGTGGGCTTTCCCCTTCTTAAGTCGTCGTTGTCCAACGCCGGGAGATCGTCATGGATAAGAGAATATGTATGGAGCATCTCCAATGTTGCGGCAAAATACTTAACATCCGCATCGATGTCAAAATCAAGCTTTAACATATCGGAGGTAAGGTACATCATGAGGGGCCTTAATCTCTTGCCACCGGCATAAAGGCTGTAAAGTGCAGCCTTAACGGTAATGTCTTCAGCCTCTTCAAGGGTAAAGACATTTTCCAGTTCAGGTAATATCCACTGCTCTGTCTTTTCCATCAGAGCATTAATACTGTCTCTTTCCATGATCAGACTCCGGTCTCGCTTATGTTAAGAGGATCAGTTGTTCCGTTAGCCTTGTTAACGGCTTCGATCCTTGCTGTTACTTCATTAAGTCTGTTCTCGCAAATGCCGACGAGCTCGATCCCTCTCTCGTAGAGCTTCAATGACTCATCGAGTGTCGCCTTGCCCTCAGAGAGCTTTGAAACTGTCTGGCGAAGCTCTGTCATTGCTGCTTCATATGTCATCTCATTTTCCTTAGACTTAGGCATCGTCCGATCCTCCATCTCCATTTATCGAAATATCTTTTATCTCACTTAACAGCGAACCGTCAGACAGGATAATGCTGACGTTATCACCCTTCTTTACTGATCTTGCAGACTCAACAGCCCTGCCGCTCTTATCGCATACGTATGAATAACCTCTGGTAAGGACATTGTTCGGATTAAGAGCATCAAGCCTTACCTTGACTTCATTGATCTCAGATGATGTCTTCTTAACGAACCTGTCGGAAAGAGCATCAAGCCTCGTCTTAAGCTCACTTACTACAGCGAGCTGCTCTCTTGCATAGAAAGCCGGTGAATGAAGCGCTTTGTGGTTCTTATATACGTCCAAAGCCTTGCGTCTGGAATCAACGAACCGGTTGATGGCAATATCCAGATTAAGGGCAAGATTATCTATTTCCTTCTGAAGGTCATCGTAAGATGCAATAACCATCTCACCTGCCGCAGTAGGCGTTGCAGCCCTTATATCAGCAACATAATCGATGATCGTATAATCAGGCTCATGTCCTATTGCTGAGATAACCGGGATCTTACTTGCGTATACTGCCCTTGCGATGCCTTCATCGTTAAAGCAGAAGAGCTCTTCATAAGATCCGCCGCCCCTTGCGACGATGATGACATCAACATTATCCTCTTCATTGAAATACTTGATACCTGCAATTACTTCAGGAGGACAAAGATCGCCCTGAACGCTTGCAGGATAAAGCAGGATGTCGTGGTGGGGATTTCTTTTCCTGATCGTGTTAACGATATCGGAAATGACCTTGCCCGATGAAGACGTTACGATTCCAATCCTTCCGGGCAATACAGGAATAGCTTTCTTGTGCGAAGGATCGAAAAGTCCTTCATCCTGGAGCTTTTTAAAGAGTTTGTTGAATTGCTCGTGAAGGTCTCCTGCACCCTTGTCTTCGATATTCGTAGCGATGACCTGGAGCTTTCCGCCTGCAGAATAAAAATCGAGACCGCCTGTAACCTTTACCTTCATACCGATCGAAGGCTCGATCTTAAGCATGGAACGGTTCCTTGAGAAGATAACGCAGTTTATGACCGACTGGTCGTCCTTAATGGAGAAATAAGCATGATCTCTGGCTGAGACAGTATACTGTGATATCTCACCGACAACAGTAAACTCGGCAAGATAAGGATTATCCTGCAGGGATTGCTTTATGTAGCCATTAAGATGGCTTACGCTATCAAAATCGAACATGAGTTCAGAGGCTCTTAACGAAGTTGCTCAATACGCCGTTGATATAAGAAGATGAGCTGTCTGTACCATACTTCTTAGCAAGCTTGACAGCCTCATTGATGGAGACAGAAGTAGGAATATCCTCAACTGTGAGGATCTCATATACAGCGATCTCAAGGATGATCCTGTCGGTCTGGGGAAGACGCTCTAACTTCCATCTCTTAAGGAACGGAACGAACTTCTCATCAAGCTCATCCCTGCTGTTGATAACGCCGTAAACGATATCGAGGAAATATGCATCATCTTCTGTTATCTCAGGATATGCTTCCCTGAAAAGATCTATCTGCTCACTGATAGGATCATTTCTAAATCCGGTCTGGAACAAAAATTCCATTGCGTGCTCTCTTGTCTCGATTCTGCTCATCTAAACCTCCCCGGTGGCAAAATCCTGTCAAGAAATTTCTTGAACTTGCTCGTATCGGAAAAGAGGAACGAACCTACAAAGAAGCCAACCGCTGTCATTAATATGATAAAAAGGGTCTTAAAGAACCCGAATATACAAAGTAAAAGACCAATGATAAAAAACAGAACAGCAAAGATAACACCTGCTCTGGTGTTACGAAGTTTCTCGAAAAGCCTGGATAAAAACCTTTCCATTTCTTATCTGCTTTCTACTCTGGTCTGAGCCTGCTCGACCTTAGTTACTCTGACGATAACCTGCTCTACAGCAATACCGGTAAATCTCTCGATATCTTTCTTAACCTTTTCCTGGACCTTAGCCATTGAAGCAGGGATCTCAACATTGGAATAAAGCTCACAGGATACTGTCAGCCTGAGTGACTGGTTCTTTGCAGGAGATGCGTGACACCTTGCGCTCTTAATACCGACCTGCGCAGACTTTGCCGCATTAAGGGCAATACTTTCGATGGCATCAGGTCCGATATCAACTGTGCCGATATCGTTCTTTCTTAATCTTGTACGGTTAAGTCTTCCTGATGTGATGATGTTTGTGATGGATACGATCGAAGTGACGAACAGAAGCATCAGAATGCCCAGATAGATATATCTGCTAACAGGACCGTTAACGATCAGCGACAAAGGCTTCAGGATATCCGCAAAGATACCTTCATCGAAAAGCGCATATAACAGCACGACAGAGAAAACGGCTATTACAACGGAATAAAAGAACAGCAGTGCTCTAATAAAGGAATTCATGAAACCTCCTCTACCCCACAAACATAAACGTCGACGCTCTCCACCGAAAGTCCGGTAAAGTGCTCGACGTCCTTTTTAACTTTTTCCTGAATCATCCAGGCAATCTCGGGAATGATCATTCCGTATTTAACGATAGGATATACGGTAATGGAAACTGTACCTTCGGCAGCATCACCGAAAACTACTCTGACCCCTTTGCCCTCGTGAACTACACCCGCTTTCTCTTTAAGTGCGACCGCAAAAGAAGGAACCAATGACAAAACACCGTCTATCTGGAGCGCAGCTTCAGATGCATACTGGGCTACAAAGCCCTGTGTCATTGAACGATCGCCTTTTATGGATTCGATGTTAGTATTGTCTTCCATATCGGTCCCTTGAATGATCTAAACTTTAAAGGTGCGGATAAAAACTGCCGTAAGCGGATATTACCCCGCTTGCGGCAGATAATAACTGAAATTAAGCTCTTTCTAAGTATTCGCCTGTTCTTGTGTCAACCTTGATCTTCTCACCCTGGTTAACGAAGAGAGGAACCTTAACTACTGCGCCTGTCTCAAGTGTAGCGTACTTGGAAGCGTTGTTAGCTGTATCACCCTTTACGCCGGGCTCGCACTCTGTGATCTCAAGAACAACAGTGATAGGAAGCTCAACCTGGAAGATATCGCCCTTATAAGAAACAACCTTACAAACCATCTCTTCCTTGAGGAACTTGATGCCGTCACCGATCTTATCCTGGTGAATAGGTGTCTGCTCATATGTATCCTGATCCATGAAGTAGTAGAGATCGCCGTCAGCATAGATGAACTGCATGTCCTGTCTTGTAAGCTGAGCCTGCTCAAACTTCTCGTTAGGGTTGAAGGATCTTTCAACAACGGATCCTGTCTTAACGTTCTTATACTTAGTTCTTACGAATGCTGCTCCCTTGCCGGGCTTAACGTGCTGGAATTCAACGACCTGATATACCTGGTCGTCCATCTCAAAACATAAACCGTTTCTGAAATCTCCTGCGCTGATCATAACTATGTCTCCTTTTTTTAATAAATAAGCGTTTAACTGACTAATTTTACTTGAAAGAGTGTTTCTATGCAAGTGTTACAAATAGAATCAGAATTTTCCTACAAGTCTAACAAGTTTTTCGAATGGTCTCTTGAGCAAAACATACCAAATCTCCTGTTTATGGAGCTTCTCAACCATAAATGTACGGACGCCCGATCTGTTGCCGGCTATAACATCGGTAAAGACCTGATCGCCGACCATCAGGGATTTGTCCGCAGAAGAGTCCATCAGCTTAATGGCCTTAAGAACGCCTGATGTTCCGGGCTTGTTTGCATAAGTCACTACCGGAATACCGAGCATCTCAGCGATCTTGGCAGACCTTCCGGATTTCGCATTAGACACAAGGCAGCATCTGATCCCTGTATCCTCAATCATCTTTACGCACTTGTAACTGAAGTCTTCGGGCTCAGTCGCATGATCAGGTCCCAGAGTGTTATCGAAATCAAGGAGAGCTGTCCTGATGCCCTCATCGTAAAGCTCCTTCCAGGGCATTACGGTAAGGTCTTTATATACTCTTTCAGGCTTCATCGCTTTGAAGATGTTCAAGATATTTCTCCTGTTCCCAACTGTGCAACTGTTACATACAGACTAATATTTGGCTACAAAATAATTATAAATATATACTTTCGCGCTTGTGATATTATATTAAGGCTAAATGACAAGTCAAGGAGCACAAAAGCTATGAAAGTTACAAAATTCGGCGGATCATCTCTTGCCAACGCATTCCAGATTCAGAAAGTCTGCAGCATCCTTTTGGCAGACGAAGACCGTAAGATCATGGTCGTATCCGCGCCCGGAAAGCGCACCAAGGATGATACCAAGGTAACGGACCTTCTTATTGCCGTTGCCAAAGCAAGGATCGCCGGTGAATCATATGACAAGGAAGTCGCAGCTGTTCTCGCCCGTTATGAGGAGATCGCTGACGAGCTCAACGTAAAGGAGATCCTCCCCGACATCGAAGGCAGACTCCTTGATATCGTTAAGGCTGATTACACAGAAGATATCGCTTACCTTGATTCCGTTAAGGCTATGGGTGAAGACTGCTGCGCAAGACTCGTAGCCTTCTACCTCACATCAACAGGCCATCCTGCCAAATACTGCAATCCTGAAGACTGCGGTCTTTATTTAGAGCATGACGAAGCAGGCAAGGCAGTTATCCTTCCTGAGACATACGACAATCTTGCAAAGCTTAAGGATGAGACAGACAAGCTCCTTGTCTTCCCCGGTTTCTACGGTGTATCCAAGAGCGGCAAGATCATCACATTCTCCAGAGGCGGTTCAGACATCACGGGTTCCATCCTCGCAGCATCTGTCGGTGCTGACGTTTACGAGAACTGGACAGACGTTGACAACGTTTTCGCTGTTAACCCCAATCTTGTTAAGAACCCCTTCCCTATCACGGAGATCACATATGACGAAATGAGAGAGCTCTCTTATGCAGGATTCACGGTTCTTCACGAAGAAGCTATCTACCCTGTATTCGCAAGAGGCATCCCTCTCAACATCAAGAACACGAACAATCCTGCAGCTAAGGGCACATGGATCGTATCCAAGCGTACTCACTACGATTCACTCGTAACAGGTATTGCAGGCGATAAGGGCTTTGCAACGGTTACTGTAAGCAAGTACATGATGAACCGTCAGGTAGGCTTCCTTGCAGCTCTCCTTAAGATCTTCTCTGACGAAGCTATCTCCATCGACCACATTCCTTCCGGAATCGACACGGTTACGATCGTTCTCCGCAAGAAGTACTTCACCGAAGAAAAGGAAGCAGTCATCGTCGACCGCATCAAGAAGGAACTCGGTGCTGAAGTTAAAGTTGACAGAGACCTCGCTATCGTAATGATCGTCGGTGAAGCTATGGCAAATTCCGTAGGTATCATGGCACGTGCAGCATCCGCGCTCTCCAACGCAGGTATCAACCTCCGCATCGTTAACCAGGGTGCATCCGAGATCTCAATGATGTTCGGCGTTTCTGAGTCCTACTGCTCATACGCTGTAAAGGTCCTCTACAAGGAACTCTTCCGTTATTGATAACCTGCTTAAAACAAGAATTTTTAAAGGGGTTGCCTTAACGGCAGCCCCTTGTTCTTTCCATTAAATTAAATTCAGACTATCCTGCCGTCGGATATCCTGACGATTCGGTCAGCAGTCTTGGCAAGTTCGTCATCGTGGGTTACTACGACGATCGTGACGCCTTCGGAATTAATGGTCTTAAACAATTCCGCGATTTCTTTCTTGGTCTTGGAATCAAGCTGCCCTGTCGGCTCATCAGCAAGGATGATATCAGGATAATTAACGATGGCTCTTGCAATGGCTACGCGCTGTTTCTGTCCGCCTGACATCTTTTTTATCTCGCGTTTTGCAAGATCTGCAACGCCGGTCTTCTCCAGAGATTCCATTATCCTCTTTTTTGCATTCTTCCTGTTTTTCGAGAAATACAAAGGAACCATGACGTTATCATAAGCAGTCCTGTAAGGTATGAGTGCAAAGTCCTGAAGCACGATTCCGATCCTCTCGCTTCTTATCTTTGCTAGTTCGACGTCATTAAGGCCGCTCACATCAGTGCCGGATACAATGACAGTTCCGGAAGTCGGCTTATCAAGACATCCGATGATGTGGAGCAAAGTCGATTTGCCTGAGCCTGACACTCCGCACACAGCTACAAATTCGCCTCTTCTGACCTCAAGCGTCAGTTCATCAAGTGCGACTACATCGTCTGCGCCTTTAGTCTTATACACTTTGCTTACGGACTTAAGTTCAATTGCGTTTTCCATTTTTTCACCCTTAATTCTGCTCGGATATGTACTTTCTGATTGCGTTATCTATTTCCTTGGCGGCGTTATCTGCTGAGATGTCACCGGCACAGTATTTATCGATAATGGGATATGCGATATCCGACATGTAATGCGACGGGAGATAGAGGGCCGCCTTATTGTTAAGAAGAGCGCGGTAGCTGTCGGCAAGCTTGCTGACCTCATCTGCGCTGAATTTGCGAAGGTCGCCGGGCGACAGCGGAGTGTGGTCAACCTCCTTGCCCTGCTCCATGTCGTTGATCTCCTGGACGACCTTAAGGCCCGCGTCCGATACCTCTTTGTCCGAATAGATCAGGAGCGCATCCTGCTGGTATACGCCGTTGACAGAAGCCTCGCCTGGCTTGATCTGTGAATCGTTATAGGCCTTGGTGGTCATGCCGATTATGTTCTCGATCACAGCCTTTGAGACCGGTGTTCTGGACATGACGTTTGCCGCATCATCAGAAAGCGCATCGTCCGAGAAACAGTATTCAAGGAACTGCTTTACACCTTCCCTGCAGTCTGTGTTCTCGAAAACACCGAAGAACATGTCGCAATTAACAATAGGCAGAGCCATCTCCGGCGCGCCTCCGAAATATTCGCAGAGAAGCAGATAGTTGCCGAACCCTCCGGCCTCGCAATCGATGAAGCCGAGATCGCCTGAGCGGATCTGTGACGCGACGCTCATGTTCTCCGTATATGTGAGCGTCTTATGGTTGTCGATGAACTCCATGTAACTGTAGAGTTTCTCGGAAGAATATGTATCAAGGGTCAGCAGGCGGTTCACCAGTGCATCCGTGAGCGTCTTTGCATCGTCGTGGCGGATGACATGTTCACTCTTGCAGGAGAGAATATCACCGGACTTGCCCGCAAAGCCTGAGAAGCGGAAGAACGGCGCTGCAAGGAGCATCGTTCCATCCTGTTCCTTCATGCCGTTCCATACACTGGTGAGGTATTGCGAATCGTTAAGATCGGCGCAGTCGTGCAAGTTCATGAGCATGCCCGAATGCTTAATGACCGAAGCATACAGTTTGCCTGTGCAGATCATGTCGGGGACGTTGCCTGAAGAAAGATCGAGCATTAATCTCTCGGCATCGGTAGTGCAGTACACGCTGTCAGGGATCGTACTGTCCGTATAGTATTTGACCGTCAGATGGTACTTGCGGTTATCGGCATTGAAATCCGCAATGCGCCTGTCGAGCCACTTGTCGGTGACGCCGATCACGGCAAGCTCGATCTCTGTCCTGCCCACTATCTCATCGCCGAGCTTCAACGCGAACAATCCGTCAGCGCCCCTATATTCACCGTAGATCAGGAACTGACCGTTGTTATAGACAATACTCCTGTCCGATGTCACGATCCTGTATTCATCAAGGTTCGCAATCTGGATGAGGGAATCATTGGTTGCAGAGAACCTCATCAGGAAGCGGTCGTTCTTTATAAGATAGACTGCATCGCTGTCCTGCCCGATGAACTTAAGGCTGTCGTTATTTGAATCTGCGGTGATGTTGTACACGCGATCTAACGATAGGCCTTCGCTCTTGAGCTTCACGATATTAAGGCCGCTGCCGGAATCCGAATAAGATGTCAGATACAGCGCACCGTCTTTGCAGCACACGGAATCGAAATAGTAATCGCTGAGTGTCGCGGAAGTCTTTAAGGAGAGGTCGTTTCCGAGCTTTATGATTTTCGAGCCCGCCACAACATAGATATTGCCTGAATCGTCCGTACACATGCCGGAGAAGCCGTCACCCGAAGTCTCTTCGATCACGGAATTTGCGACTAGTCGCAAATTGGCGAAGTCGTATATGATCAGGCGTACAGGAGCGCCCCAGACATCAGAGCCGTTGTCCGTCGCGATTACAAACATGCCGGGAGTGACCTCCGAAGCAGCAAGAACGTTCTCGTCTTTCTGAAGGATGTTATCGATCCTGCAGTTGAGACCTGAGCCAACGATGCCGATATCTTCAGACCCGTATAGGATCCAAGCGATGTCCCCTGCCTTCGTGCCCGTCATGACATAGCCTTCGATATCGTACGAGCTCTTATATACCGACAGAAATTCATTCTCGATCCCGTCACCCGTCAACAAGGTATCAACGCTCGCTGCATAGGTTTTAACTAAAGGCGCGCCCAGTTCCGTCACATTGAACTTGCGGAATAGACTGCAGCCGCCGAGCATTACCGACAGCATCACGATGCATGAGATCATTCTTAACTTATTTCTCATGGTAAGCCTCCGCTATGCCGGCGATCGTCGTCTCAGCCGTAACCGTGGCGAAGAACAGCAATGGAATAAGGATCGCGAGAAGTCCCAGATTGCCCGCGTGAGTCCACCTTGAATAGATGAACAGTCCGGCAATGCCTATGACGCCTGCAAGAATCGACAGGCACGCCACATGTACAAAACGCGCAGCCAATATAAAACCGTTTGCCGCGCCGCATATCCTGTAGCTGATAAACTCGCTCTTCCTGACCTGGATGGGGTAGTTGATCACAGGTATCAGCACTATCAGGATGACGGCCGTTATGAGCGCGAAGATAACGATCTCTTTAAACACGTCGTAGCTGTCCTGATATACTTCCGGCGCCGCGAACTCAGCATCCGGCATGTAGTGCGCCGCATATTTTCTGAGCTTGGCCAGCTCGCCATTCTTAAGGACTCTGTTATATCTGAAAACAACTATCTCCGGATTGTTATCGTCAGCATAAATGTCATTGGCGCGCACAAGGCTCTTCGGATAATTGTCCTTGAGCACCTGTACCTTATCTGAACTGTCGCTGCCGCTGATAAAGGTGTAGCTCGTATAAAGATACATCTCACCCGACATTGAGAATGAATAAGCATTCGCGATCAGGCCCTGCGCGAAAACCAGCAGCGCGAGCGCAAGACACACAAACAGATTGATGAGAGGTCTGTCGGCAAGAGCTTTAATTGTGATCTTTATAAGCCTCATCCTTCGATCCTCAACATCTCTATAGGAGATCTTCTGTATTCGTAAGCGAAGAACAAAAGATTGACCAGAATATATGCGCCAAGAAGCACTCCTGACACAGCCGCAACAGTCTTCCAATCCAGGATAAAAAGGCCGTTCGAATACGACTTCATCACGGAATTGAAGTTATATATGCAAATGCCGGTAACAAGCCCGGCAAGAACTGTCGGAAGATAAGAAAAACACGCGGTCAGGCACACATAAAGCCACGAGCCGCCGTTAAGATAGTAGATGACCAGTTCGTTCTTTCTCAGTGAAAGTTGTATAAGCGTGTACGCGATAAGGAGCTCTAACGTGACTATCGCCGTCGCTATCGCAATAGCCTTAAATACTACGGCATTATCGCTGTCAGCATCGTAGAGCTTATCGCGGTATTCTTCATAAGTGTAAGCGGTCCCGCGTCCGGCAACTTTAAGCACCTGCGGCTTTATATCGCTTACAGTGTACCCTGCTGCCGGGCGGATGATCATGATATCCCTGTTGCCTGTCACATCTTCAGGCAGCACATCACCATAAGTAAACGCGCTCGCGTAAGCGCCCCTGCTGCTGTCGATCTGACAGACATAACTGTCGCCAAAAAGCGCCCTGGAATTGATATCGAAGAAACCGGTTACCTTGAAGCGGTATTCCTCTTCAGGATTCCTGGCCCTGTTCAGGACCAGTGTATCGCCGACATTACATCTTCCAATGTAATTGCTTGAGATACATATCTCATCAGGTGCATCAGGAGAAGGCGCCCTACCCTTCACGATGCGGTATGGAAAACCCTTCAGATCCTTAGGAAGCTGTGCAGCATCCAGGTAAAATGGTTGCCCGGATGCTGCACGCTCCTGGTTTACAAGGGTAATGCCTCTGGTAAATGTCTCATATTCAGCGGCTGATACACAATCAAGATGGTTGATCAGGTTGAGCAATTCATCCGGTTCGTTGCTCCCGCTAAAATCAATCCTTATCATATCGGCCATTGAATATTCCGGATAATAAACCAGCGTCTCATCAAGCCCATATGCTTTGTATGCCTTCAAGCCCTGTGAAGCACTGACATAGTAGCTTGAAACACAAAAGATACCCAACACAGTTACAGACGCATAAAGGACCAGCGTGATGGCGTGGCTTAAAATATGTTCATACAGATGTTTAAAGAATAAACTCATAGTCCGGATGAATGGTTAATTATTAGGATTCGTAATCATAGCCTCTGTTGTAGTACATGGATTTGTTTTTCATGTAATAACCGACATGATATCCTTTGGTTGATGAAGATTTATAGTATGTGACTTCTTTATAAAATAGAAAATTTCCATCTTCCCAAGTCTCTCTCTTCGCTCCTAAGGATTTATTATTTTTAAATGCCTCAGCTGCAAGAACAACTTTATTAGAACCTTCAACGCCATTAAAATAGCAATACTCTCTATGACTACTGAACTTTCCACCTATATTATCGGTATTCTTATCCGCGGAACAAACAACCGCAAATCCGGCAATAACCACAACTGCTAAAACAATTGAAATAATACGTTTAACCATAAAAGTGTCCTCCCAAAATAACATTTCACATTGTGTGATTTTCCCATGTGTAAATTGACCGGCATATCGTTACTGTTAAACCTTCATGTGCAATAAAAATACTGCGCATGACAGTTACAGCACGATGCCATGACACGTTCTTAAAATGTTACTTGAATTGAACCTTGGTAAATCCCCAAATGAATACTAGCATTCATAAAAAAATTTTACAAGTTGTAGCACTAAATATCAAACGCTTTGTTTTACACATTAGTCCCCGTTAGAAATAAAAAGAGCTGCCTCATATGAGACAGCTCTGTAGATTTTGTTTGCTCGAAAACAGCGTTAGCCGTTATTATCTCCACCATTTGCCGGAGGATCTGTGGGTTTCGGCGGCGGCGGCGGATCAGTCGGCTTCGGCGGATCAGTCGGCTTTGGCGGATCAGTCGGCTTAGGCGGATCGGTCGGCTTAGGTGCCTCTGTAGGCTGAGTCGGCTTGGGTGCCTCTGTCGGCTTATCTCCACCTCCGGGTGTAGGTGATGCCGGAGGCGTTGTAGGCGTCGGTGTCGGCTTATTCGGATCCGTAGTCGGCGTTGGCTTATTCGGATCAGGTGTAGGTGTAGGATAGATAGGATTACCGAACTCATCAGTACCGATAGACTCGAGAGTCGGCTTCGGCGTAGCCGTCGGAGGATAGTAAATGTTGTCCTTCTTAACGCCTGTTGTCTGAACTGTCTCACCGTCAGGAAGCGTAACTTCGCCTGTTGTTACCGATGTAGCATCACCGAAGGGATCGAATTCGCTTGTGCCTGTAATAGGATTCTCTGCTGTAAGCTTATCGCTTGCAACATAGCCTGTTACATTGTTTGCCGTGAGGATCTTGGAGAAAGCCTCATTGGTGATCTCCTTAAGAGTTACGGGATCGCCGAGATTAAGAGTTCCGATGACTGTTGCCTCTTCGGAAGCCTTGGAATAAACAGGAACCATATTCTCGGAAGCGTAAAGGACTGAACCTACGCCGACAGGAAGTGTCGTTGTAGTCGAGTCACCGAAATTGATAAGATCCTTCATGTTGAAGATCATGAATGTTACGCCGAATCCGAGAAGAATGCAGACGATGAAGATGATGAGAGGGATTATTATCGTCTTAACCCTTTCCTTGCTCTCATTTACGATAAGCTCCTCTTCGTCGCTCTCGGCATAGCTTGCAACTGCAGAACCGGGAACATAGTTGATCGTATCGGAAGAATCGGAATCATAATCCAAGTCTCTGTCATTTTCGAAATCAGTAAATGCATTGGATTCTGCGGCTTTCTGATTATCTCTTCTTGAAAGACCGGCTTCCGTTCTGAGATTACTGTTGATGACTGCATCGCCGGGAAGCAGGAATGTAGATTCGACCTTCATGTCGATAAGCGTAAGACCGGACTTGATTCCGTAGCTTACAGCTGCATTGATGATCTCCTTGGCCTTGACCTCAGTTGTTAAAGGCTTTGCGATGATGGAATTTCTCATCTGTGAAGGAAGTCTTCTTGAAAGGCCAACACCCATAAGGAACAGCTCATCGTTGTCCTGAAGCTTCAAGTGAACCTTCTTGTCTGCATTTACGGGACCTTCCTGAGGCATCTTTCCGAGATACTGGGTAAGATTCATGTTCTCAGGATGCGTAAGCTCTTCGGAAGGCTGGATAGCGCCCATCTGAACATATCTGTGGGCAACGGTCTGTTCTTCAGTAAGGAGCATGATGCGGTTATTTCTGAAGAGAACCGCCTTCGTGATACCGACATGGATTACACGAAGGATATCGCCTTCTATTACGAACATAGACATTGAAGTCTTGAACTGTGTTCCCTTGTTGGCAGCGAAATTGCATACCTTTACGTTGAGGTTGTTGATTACCGTGTTGGCAAAGCCGTCAAAATCGAGAACAGCCTGATTAGCGCATGCTGAGGCAATTCTCTCCAATTCGGCGTTAAGTTCAAGGTTCAATACTGCGGAAAGGTTATCCGGACCTATAGTCGAGAAAATAGCGCAGATCTGAATAGGTGATGTCGATCTGGCTGTTCTTAAGAACTCGTTGGGAAAATCTTCGATCTTACGTGAAAGTGTAAGAAAGAATACATTCTCCTGAGGCTCACCCTGGATCAGGTTAGTCTCTGCAATACAAGTTGCTACAGTCTTACTCATCTTTATCGCTCCATATTTTGTTTATCCTTTGCTTTATTCTTAAAGCAAATTCTATATTTACCGTACCCGGGCCGGTGTTACGGTCGGGCACTCATAATTCTCCATATTAACTAAACAATTATATCATCAGACTGTCATTTTCCTAATCACAGATATTAGAAGAATACTGTGGCAATTTCCCCTGCTTTGTGTAATCTTCATAACAAAAAGGGGCTGTGACTCGTGTCACAACCCCTTCTATTACCTTAACTGATTCAGTTCTATCAGATGCAGCCCTGAGCGATCATAGCGTCAGAAACCTTAAGGAGACCGGCGATGTTAGCGCCGACAACGTAGTTGTTCTCGCAGCCAACTTCCTTAGCTGTAGCATCAACTGTGTGGAAGATGTTCTCCATGATGCCCTTAAGCCTTGCATCAACTTCTTCGAATGTCCAAGAAAGACGAGCGCTGTTCTGGCACATTTCAAGACCGGATGTAGCAACACCGCCTGCGTTGGAAGCCTTACCGGGTGTGAAGAATACGCCGTTGTCCTGGAGGTACTTAGTAGCATCGAGTGTTGTAGGCATGTTAGCGCCCTCACCTACTACCTTTACGCCGTTAGCAACGAGTGTCTTAGCAGAATCGAGATTGAGCTCGTTCTGTGTAGCGCAAGGAAGAGCGATGTCACAAGGAATTGTCCAGATGCCCTTGGAGCCGTTAGCATCAGCTGTGTATGTAGCGGAAGCAACCTGATCAGCATACTCGCTGATTCTGCCTCTCTTAACTTCCTTGATGTCCTTAACGATATCAAGCTTGATGCCCTCAGGATCATATACATAACCGTTGG
>JAEEGJ010003006.1_pt1 | contig 70986 bp, 56 predicted proteins | sample 8958761 | NCBI WGS metagenome assembly JAEEGJ01 (sample SAMN16246546, study PRJNA631951) | gut metagenome | biome: gut microbiome; feature: rumen; material: RS-attached | host: Bos | place: Iran: Karaj | collected 2018-10 | reverse complement strand
TTAATAAATACTATCTTTACTGACAAATCTGGTGTTATGGTTTCAATATTCACTCTAACCTCCCCGTTGCACGATAAATCCGCTGTTGATGCGGTCACCAGGGAGTTTCTTGACGGACTTGGTGTTGAATATTCCTTCAAAGGGGATGATTATGATGACTACGGAAGCGAGTTGTCGCTTATCTATGTCAGGACGGGAGGGACCGAGGGGCTGTTCAAAGAGTTGCTGCCCACTCTGCAGGGACTTTCTCGTCAGGCGATACTGTTGCTGACTTCCGGGAAGAGTAATTCGCTTGCCGCCTCGATGGAAATTCTGTCCTATCTGCGTCAAGAGGGGCTCAGGGGCGAGATTCTGCATGGAAGTCCTGCTTATATACGGTCCCGTATTGAGGCGCTTTCCAAGGTTGAGGAGGCCCGCCGTTTCCTTGAGTACACCACTCTCGGGATAGTAGGCCATCCTTCTGACTGGCTTATTTCCAGCGGGTTCGATAGAGGGGCTATTTTCGATCGTCTGGGGATTAACCTTCAGTATATTCCCATGGAGGAATTGCTTGAGGAGTACTCGTTGCTGAAAGACGAGGTCGCCGAGTCATGGAAGGAAGTTGTAGGTTGTCATTCTGAGCGTAGCGAAGAATCTACCCCTTTATCCACCGCCGTCAAGCAGGCCATACCCGGAGCATATCGTATTTATAAGGCGCTGAAGACCCTTGTCTCTGACTATGGCCTTTCTGGCTTGACAATCAGGTGCTTTGATCTCCTTACCGCTGTCCACAACACAGGTTGCCTGGCGCTCGCCCGTCTAAACTCAGAGGGCTATGTGGCAGGGTGCGAAGGAGATGTTCCCGCTATGATTTCGATGATGATCGGCCGGGCGGTTACGGGAGTAAGTGGTTTCCAGGCAAATCCTTCCAGCATCAACCCCGAGACAGGGGAAATTGTTTTCTCTCATTGCACCGTGCCTCTAGACATGGTTTCCGGCTATGGTCTGGACACTCATTTCGAGTCAGGAATCGGGGTAGGGATCCGAGGAAATATTCCTGAAGGGCCGGTCACGGTCTTCAAGGTTTCTGGCGACCTTTCCCGGCATTTTGTATGCGAGGGAGAGCTGCTGCGTTGCGAGGCTAAGCCGGACCTTTGCCGTACTCAGGCGGTTTTGCGTTTGCCACCTGCGGCTTCTGAATATTTCTTGACAGAACCTATTGGTAATCATCATATTATCCTGCCAGGGCACGTGGCGGCAGAACTTGAGGCTTTGTTGTCATTCTGAACGAAGTGAAGAATCTACCATGGTTGAACTAGGAATAAAAGGCTACCAGGAGGAAATAGTCACTCCGGAGCTACTCGCTTGCCATATCGGCAGCGGTACAGTACGGGTATTCGCCACCCCGCTTATGATCACCCTTATGGAGCGCACTTGCCGGCTGAGCGTCCAGCCATATCTCGATGAGGGCTTCGAGACCGTCGGGACTCATGTCAATGTTTCGCACGTGAGCGCCACGCCTGAGGGGATGAAGGTCTGGTGCTATTCGGAACTAATTGGTATTGATGGACGTAGGCTGACTTTTAGAGTTGTCGCACAAGATTCTAAAGGCATTATCGGCGAAGGCACCCATGAGCGTTTCATCGTCAATGTCGCCCGTTTCCAGGCCAAGACCGACACGAAGCTGGAGTGCCAATAATGGAGTTGTGACATTCGGGAGACGCAAGCTTATTGATAATCATTTGTTTACGGCATATCCCATGTGGGGTTTTGGGTACGGGATTATGCTTAACAGACTGATTATCAATCGCATTATGTCTCCAGTACTTTTCCTGGGGGGGTGATTTCTCATCTTGGTTATAACTCTTTTTTTCCTATATTTGCAGCGGCGTTGACGATCTTCGCTGATGCCATGCCCTGGTGGTGGAATGGTAGACACGAGGGACTTAAAATCCCTTGGCCCGAAACGGCTGTGCGGGTTCGAGTCCCGCCCGGGGCACCTTGAAAAGAGCTAACTGGCTGATTTTCAGCGGTTAGCTCTTTTTGCATCTCAATTTTTGGCGACATTTTGGCGACTTAGGGGCATTATTGCCGATTCACGGGAAAAAGATCTTGATAGCATTACAAAGATTTATAAGCATAATTCCCAAGATCATTATTCAGTGATGACCCTTTCACTTCACGTTGAACCCAATTAATGCACCTGTCTAGATTAATTTGGGCTGTATTTCATCAATAATCTCTCGAATATATTCAACAGGGTGGGCATTGGCTAAACCACTATTCTCACTTCTTATTTCAACAGGTTCTAGAGTCTGTGCATTAATTAGTGTCTCTTTATATGGAAGATAAGAATGGATAATCCCCATTAATACACAGTTAATTAAGTTCTTTGTGCCGACTATAGACATCAAATCAGGGCGTAGAATAATCGGGCTGCCAGAATTACCGGGAAAATTCTGAATATCCACAAGGAAACTATGCTGTTCTTTTATTTGCTCCTCACTCATGCGTGCAACACATCCCAATCTGCATATTGGCAACATAGAATTCGCATTTACTAGCCTCATCGGAAATCCAAGCATATGAACAAGAGACCCCTCATCAACCCCATTTTCTCTTAATTCAGAGGAGGTCATGGCGTTAGAGTCAATGTCGAAAGCAGGGAAGTCTAAATTGTTATCGACTATGAACTTACCATTAAGAGGGATAACCGCGACATCAATAGAGGAGTCCTTATGAAGTTTATATATTGCCCCAGTAACGTTCTCTAGAGGAGCATCTATATCTTTCAATTCAGAGTCCTGTTTTCGTTTCATCCTAATAACAATATTCTTTTGCCCCTTCACAACATGTTTATTGGTAACCAAAAATGGGCGAACGTTGCCGTCATTATCTGTTTTTCGCGACACAAAGAACCCCGTACCCACCCATGTGATAGATGTGCGGGTACGAATACCAACAGGCACTACTGCATTAAGGAAATGCTGAGGAATAATAGACATCTTTATTCTGTTATACTGATTATTAACAACTTATGCGCAGGTATATAAAACGAGATATTTATTTTTTTCCATAATGCAATTTGGCTTTTATTGTAGGTGCTGAATCATATACCTGTTTCATTTGATATAGATCAGAGCCCTTTTCTACGATATCTTTTCTAAAGTTGCAATAGTATGATAGAAGGCGACAGGCATCTGTGTTATGAAAACGACTCTCGATCTCATCAAAGTCGTTCCGATGAATAGTTTCATTTACCTGCTCCCAGAGTTCTGTCGGGAGCGTCTCTTTGCAGTGGTTATAAAGCATCCACCAAGCATCCGTCGAGCTTTCGCAAATCAAGTCATTCCCTAAGAGTTCGATAGCGGCTGCATGTGCGGCCTCCGAACTCATCCACTCAAAAAACAGCCGATAAATAATCATTGTCTCGGGCATTTCGAGCAGTTTGAAGTACTCATCCAGATTCCGGCCAAAAGCCTTCTCAAAGAAGGGCGTTCCTTTTCCGATTTTCCCTTTCGTGCTATTTAGTACGGCTTGAACAGCACGGATGTATTTTCTATTCCAATGCTTGCCGATATAGTCTCGGTTGTGAGAATAATCCTGATCCATCTCATCCGTCTTCCGGATAGGATGATATTTCATAGGGAAGGAATAGATGCTGACCTGAAGCTCGTCGCAAAGGTCTACATTTATGCGAAGGCGCTTATAGAGATCCTCCGGGAAATCTTCAAAATTGTAGAGGAGGTAATTAGAGAAGTCTTTCAGACCGCCAGCCACACTCATCCTAATAGCGTCGCAGTATTTCTTTTCAGTCTTTAGATCATCAAAGGCAATTCGAAGAGGGCGGATAGCGATTCTACTCAAAAGCTCCACCTTTTCTGGCGTGAACAGTCGTGCATCTACTCCTTGGTTGAAATCAACATAGCGTTGAACACCCTTGCCAGGCTTGTGATGCTTTGTGTAAAGGTCTTTTAGCTCCTCGTATGCCGCCAACAAATTATCCTTGGTTGATGTCAGGAACTTATCTACATGGTATTTCTCTCTTATGCAATAAACCTTGTATGATTCTTCGCCTTTAAGTGAGTCATAGAACTCATCAATGAGCTTCCAGGTCTTGCGGATATATGCTCTATCGTTGATGTTGTTCCGAAGATTCCTTACAGCTATTTCTAGACGATTAGGCTGTTTAAACAAAGCGCCACGTTGGAAGCCACATTCAACAATCTCCTGTATGATGCGAGGGAAATCTTTTGATGCGAGGACATTGTTGTCCATTAGAAGAAGATCCTTCTGCGGTCCATATAATTCGTCAACACGTTGCAGGCGTGCTTTAAGAGGTATGAATGTCTGGTAAATCGGTTCCAGTGTGGGGACAGCGCAAAACTTGCAATGCCGGATACAACCACGAGTAGTGTAGCGGTAATATGCATTGTCCATCTGATAGTGATAATCGATTTCGTCCAGAATGGAATAGTCCAGTTCGAGTTCATCGATATTCTGGCAATCGCCTTCATGGATTCCACCAGGGCGCAATATGCCCACATGCGGCTTGATACCCGTGGCTTCTTCGATCTCCTCGGGTTGGATGGAGGCTAACACACCACCAACCATCAGATTCTTCGGGTCTTTTACAAGCTTCTTGGCGAAGTTGATAGTCTCGATGGTTTTGTCCCAGTAGAAAGTGAATAGCGTCGTTACACCAACCCAGTCCCATTCTGGCTCTTGCTCCCAGGTTCCTTTCCAAAAAAAATCTTTAGCATCTTCTACGTATTGGACCTGAAGCAAATTTAAGCCGCTTTCGTCTTGAGGAAGCTTTTCCAGGTGAATCTTTTTCCTGGTTTTTACATATTCTGTTAGAATATCCTTATAAATGTGCCAATTTGTTCCATTGACATCATTGGCATTCAGATTATCAACAAGATGATCAACGATGCGCTCGATAACGAATGCCTTCATGTCACCCTTATAGAACACGACTTCCCATCCACCAAGGTTGCGAAAATAGGTTGCTATTTTCATCAAACCGACTGGCGGAAATTTATTCGAGTAGTTCGGTTCTATTAATAGGGCTTTCGGCATGCTATTCGTTTTTTAGGTCGTTTAGCACTGCCGATTTGATGGTGGAGACTACTTCTTTGCTGCGAGTGGGGGTATGACGATCTATAAGAGCAAAGACCTTCTTCAACATCCCAACGCCTTCACTACCATATTTATCGGCCATTGCCTCCATTTCTTCAGTAATAGTGGGTTTAGGCGTAGGCAAGCCTGTTTGACCAGAGCCATATTGAACAGACGGACCGCCTTCAAGAACATGTGTTTTTGCTTCCTCACGAATTTGCTCCATTTTCTGCTGATAGACTCCCAGCATAGCCTTTACACCTATTTTTTTTGCGCGTGGAGCATCTAATTGCTTACGTATCTCTTCAGAGGCTTTTTCTTGCTCTTTCTGAGCATCGGATAATTTCTTTGCCAGTTCTGGAGAAGCAATCGGCTCAGTATTACCAGCAGAACTTGAGGAAGAAGAGGACAGAATCCCCGTGGCCGCCTCGTATCTTTCCAGCTGCTTCTTTACTTTGTTTGCAGTTTGATAAACATCCTGCATCTCATAATTGAAGAACTCACGAATCTTCTCTTTGAATTCGAGAGCTTCTGCTGTCGGCGCTAAATCTGAACGGTCGGTAGTCGGCTTTATTCGCGGGTGGATAATATGGATTTCACCATTGAAATACTTATTGCTCCTGGCCTGCTTGAAATACCCTGTACCGTCAAAGAAGTTTTGATTCCCAATTTGAATATTATGGATGCGTAATCGCATACCCCTCGTTAGGACCAGATTGTTATTGTTAGGATCTCTGTCAGGAATTTGCGTCGAGAATTCGGTTATTGCATACCAACCCCAAGCGAGTGCTTCATGCTTATCGCTATTGATAGTGAAAAAGCGAAGCTCGTAAATCTGATCATCCGTACCATCAATACGTAAACCGTATGGTTTCCTGATATCGACATAATCATTCAGGCTAACCTTGACACGATTCATTTCGTTATACAAAGGAAGATACTCGTCGTCATCTCTGGATATGCTTGGCTTAATAAGGCTATTCTTAAATTCAGCAAGATAATCAATCGGAGCGATTTGCTTCAAATAATCCCGGATGTATGCTTCGTCCAGCAGCTCGGGATACTCGATTAATATGTCATTAAGCAGTACACGAAAGTAATGTTCTTCTTCGGTAGCTGGACCTTGAGAAAAAACGGTCGCGGAGTCGATGACTTCCGCTGCACCCATATCATTTTCGTCATCCTCAAGAATTTCGCGAATCTTGTCGACATCAAAGACTATTTTTGATTCCAATGATTCACCCTTCGCTGAGGTTTCAAAAATGAGTTGGCGGCAATAACCGGCTCCCACCAGTCTTCCAATCCCATAGTATCCAGCCAAATAGTCTTTCTTTCTCTTGGGTGTTTTCGCAATATCCTTAAACGTGCTCTCAGCAGAAATGGCAGGGATACCGATGCCGTTATCTTGAATTACTACGGAGTGTTTTGATTGATTTATGCGGATCGAAATATGACCGTCACTCATTGAATCCAATACTCCAGCATCACAAGCCTCACGAATTGCATCGGTGGCGTTCTGCAGATACTCACGATAGATAGTTTCCGCTTCTGGATAAAGCGAAAACATCAACATTTCAAGGATGTCTTTCCCGATCTCTGTCTTGTGTGCCATGGATACTATCCGTTAGGGAACTGTTTATATGTGTTATAAGGGAACTTAATATTGATCAGCGAACGAAGTGCCGGATTAGAGATTATGTATTCACCCGCAGGAAGCCTTGTCATCATGTTTTGGTAAACTTTGGGGATATAGCGGTAATCCGGCTTTGAAACTTCTATTGCATTTGTTCGTCCATATGCTGATGTAGCACAGTTGCCCTTAACGCGGTCATGAATAGCGCTACGGAATTGTTCAACAGAGAAAAGGATAATTCCAAGCGAACGCCCACGTTCAGTGATATCCAAAAGCTGATGAAGAATTGGGGAGTTCTTAGGCGTATCGTTAGACGCATACTTATTCAACTCATCAACAAAAATGATGACCTTCTTGGGGACATTATCTCTTTCAGTATCAAACTTCATCTCCCATACAGCCTTTGCAACGCTACCGAAAACAAAACTCTGAGCAAGATCATCAAGAAGCGTCATATCAACAACCATTACTTGACCCCCTACAAGATTATTCTTGATTTCAAGAGAGAGGTCTGTCTCGGTATCAGCAAGGTTATCATTGAAAATGCCGTTCGGATCAATCACCTTATTGATGATTCTGAGAAACTTTTTCCAAGAAGCTGGAAGAATTTCATTCTGCTTTCCCGTCGCCTGTTTATCTGCATATGATTTGATTACTTCCTTCAGAGTTTCCCATGTCGAGACATTCCTGAAATCTCCTTGTCTGTTGATGATGTAATTGACGCAACTCTCCATTGTCCCTGTTGCATCATCTTCATTCGCAAGAATCAAATCCAGCTTATCGAATGAACTATCAAGCGGGAATTTATATGTGAATGCTTTCCCCTTGCGCCTTTGCTTCTCTACGTCTTTTGGATCAGCATTGGTCATCACTCCTTTCAAGCTATAGAAAGGGTAATAATACTTAACATTCTTGAACGGTTTTGGCTCAAGACCCAACTCACTATACAACTGTTTGTCCTCATCTTTTAAGTCAAAATTAGGCTCGTCTATTGCTAATAGATCCCGACCTTTAACATTGAAGAATACAAAAGCAACATCATTAGATGCGTGGAATTTCTGTTGGATAGCATTGAGAAGGAACATTGAATACGAGGTCTTGGCCGCAAGGCCAGAAATACCGGAAACATTTAAGTGCGCACCCTCTGGGCCAATCAGAAAATTAGCATTCAGTTCCACCTTGATCTTGAGCGCCTCGTCGCCTTTATACATCTGAAGATAGCCACATACAATAGGATTCTTTACTTTGTCAAGGCCCAAAGCTGTTCGAACGTCATCAGCGCTGCACAAAGATACTTGCTTGCCATCTAGGACAGGCGTATAGATGTTACCCGTGTTACTGACCACTTTGGCCTTAACATAGTTCATTCCAAGTCTGTTCATGTTGCCAACCTTAGCTTCAGTAGAACCGAAGTCGCTGGAAATGTAGCTGGTGAAATGACTGGGGGCATCGGTGACATGGTTGATTTCCTCGATTATCCCGTAAGTGATAGTCGAGTCATTGGGCAGATGTTTAACCTTGACGATGTCGAAAGGGCTAAGAATCTCCCCTTTATCTGTCCAAAAGAAGAAATCATCCGTCGTGGAGGGATTCTTCTCAGTTGCCGAAACCTTTCCGATAATTCTCTCTGAACTCATAATTCAAACTTAAAACAGACTTAAAAATATGTTGCTATCAATGTATTGCGATTTGCAGTATGTCTCGGTAAGATATACAGGATAAATGTGATTGCCCCACCGAACATCAGAGCCGAAACAAACAGGGTAAGCTTCTCGAATAAGATTGGCGCTGATTGCGTCAATAGTACTGCTCTTGATGGGTTCTGCAGGATTGAACATAATCATCTCACACTTAACCACATCCGAGAAGTGCGTTTCCCGGAAACTGTGCTCTTTCCGAAGTCGTAAATACCAAACGGCGAAAGTCATTCCATTCGAATGCTCAGAAGTGTATTTATATGCTTTTGTGCGCTCGAAAGGTTTTAGGTTGGCAATCGTGGAAGAGAGTTTCCGTCCCTCAAAGTTCTTAATCAGATCTGGATCAAATGATTTTGAAACGCCCACAACATACTTATAATTCGAACGCATATTGTGCCACTCAGCAAACCCAAAGGAAGAAAAATGGGGATTGTACTGTAACGAACCGTCCTTGATAAGCCAATTCTCATCATTGAGTTTCTTTTGGTTACATAACTCCTTAACAAGCAGTTGCTCGTCATCGGTCATGGCATTTTGGATGCGTGCGATTGCACTATTCTTATAACGATTTTTATCGGTAGCATCACCCACAGAAGGGCCATCCGTTGGATAAAACACTATTTGGCTTACTCCAATGCCTCGAGCAGCAATATAGCGGTTATTTGCCCTAAGATAATCGTTCAGACGCTCACAATAAAGACGCGCATAATCTTCGGCCTTACCGCCCACATGAAACTGCTTTGGTAAAGAGAGAATGATTTGAGTCCTCAAATCTGCCATCTTAAAAGTATCCCTATCTGGGCGGTGACAACATCCGACAATGACCTGGCCAGCCACAACTGGGTAGATCTTTGAACCAATAGAGATATCATCTACTTTATATGTATGGCGAGATCCATCCAAGAAATACGTAAACCATGGTTGCATGGTTTCTATAAGATGACGAGAAATTCTTACGGTATGAACCCTGCGAGTATCATCCTCTGCAATTCTACCGCTTGTATCCATTGGGATGGTATCAGTATCCGAATTCTCGCTGGTGATTGACTCGTAGTCTGCATCGTCCAATGTCAATTTCCTCGTTTTGTAGCAGTGAACATTGACTTGGTTATTGTTTTCGATGTAGTCTAAAATTGCTCCCATTATACCATAATTTAAGCAAAGTTAGTGTTTTTCTTGAAAAGAAGTCATGCTAACTGTGTCTCAATGCTGGTTTTTGCCGTCTATAGTGTTTCTATAGAACAAATTACCTCAAAACAAGCTACCTTTGGGTTGCTTTTTTAACTCACCGTCCCTCCATGTCCGAAGAAGATCTTGTTGAAGTCCACCTTCTCGTGGCTCTTTTCTCCTCTGGTGGCGATGAGTTCGTTGTCGCAGTAATTTAGCATCTGTTCAAGGGTTGGTGCGTCACCGAATAGAGCTTCGTCGATGTCACGTTTCTTAGCTACGTTGTCAATCTGGCCTCCAGTGAACGCATACTGGGAGGCCAGGATTACGGCGTCTCCCTGTCCGAGGTCAGGAATCATGGCCTGCCAGATCTTCGCACGGGTGTCCGGGTCTGGAATCTGGAAATTGATTTTGTATAGGAAGCGGCGCTCAAATGCGGAGTCCATGTTGTCGGATAAGTTGGTAGTTGCGATAAAGATGCCTTCAAAGTCCTCCAGGGCCTGCAAAAGCAGGTTTTGGATACGGTTTTCAATCTTATCTACAGCCTGTCGCATTACGTCGGTACGTTTGCTAAGGAGCCCATCCGCCTCGTTGAAAAGCAGAATCGGAGCATTATTTGAGATGCTTTGGACATACTGGTATGTCTCAAAGAGTTCCTTGACATTCTTTTCCGTATCGCCATGCCAGGATGCATATAGCTTGGCAGCGTCGGCAATGACCAGGTCTCTGCCAGTAGTTAGTGCGAGCTGCTTTGCAAGTTCGGTCTTGCCGGTACCAGGGGCACCATACAGCAGACACGCAGCGGATGCCTTCCTTCCTCTTGAACGAAGGCGTTCCATGACGGTCGAGAATCGTTCTGGATTCATCAGTAAATATAGACGGTCAATGTCTTCCCTGTTCACCTCATTGAAGAAGAGATCCTTCTTCTGGACGGTGGATGAAACGATGATCTCAGCTTGCTTGGACAACGCTTCCAGAGACAGGAGGTCTTTCCTACCCTTGAATAGTTTGCCGAACACGCGCGGTGTGGGAAGATATTTCCCTTTCTGGTCGCCGGTGCGTTCCGGGTTGTCGCTGTTGTTTCCTGCCCGTCTGATGATGCCGCGGCTCAGAAGGCCTTCCTTGCCTTTTTGGATCCGCTCGTAATCCGGATGTTTGGAATACCAGGCATAGTCGATAGGTTTAAGTCCTTCGTGGATAATATGGTCGCATAGGAGCGCGAGACTCAACTGTTCTTCCTCCTTGAACTCAAACACGTCCAAGGAACGCATCCCCTCAACAAAGGGAATGTCAGTGTTCCAGAGATCCATCTCCATTATCAGGTTCGAGACCATTGCGATTGAGTAGTCTTTACTTAGAAAGCCTACGCAGCAATTTGCCAGGTGTCGCTCCACATCACGAAAGGTTGTACCCATAACTGTTCGTTTTTTGCAAAGGTATTCCCCCGATTTAAGGTGACCATATCTCTGCAAGCCTTGCAATGTCTCGGACGATTTTCACGAGGCTATTACCTTTGCAACAGACAATTCGGAAAACATGGAACTAAAGAGAACAAAGCGCAATCAGTTCGCCTCGTCGGCGCATCTTTTCGAGCGCGTATTCAAAAGGTGTAACTTCAACGAATTCGATAATCTTACCCCACTTATGGTGGCTGTGCCTCGCATCCATATGCGAGAAGGTTTTGAATTGGACGGGTATAATGCTGGTGACAGAAGAAATGCCGTAATGAAGTTGTACGCGAGTAAGATTGGCTCTACGGACAGATATCTTCCTGTCTCGGCTGAGGATATGAAGCATTTCAACGGAAAGGTGATTTGGAGAAAACTGGAAGGGCTGTTCCCTAATGGGAAGAACGTTGAAACAAGGCCCGCAATCAAAGCCTTCAAGGAGGGGCAATTCATTCATAATACAATTCCTCATGAGGCCAGCAGGACCGTTCCTCCTGTTCTGGACTACCTGGAGTTTCCCTTTACTCCCGGGGCGGTATGGGAGGCGGTCTTGCTTACCGAAGCATCCCGGCTTTACTTGAAACACGTATGGCATGGGTGCTACAATAACGGCATGTTGGTCGTGGACAATGTTTCCCTTCGAATAGCCTGCGATTCCTGCAAAGTGGACGGAAAGGCGTTTACTAATGATAACCGGATTCCGCCCTCTGTAGAAATGCTTTCCGACAAAGAAGCTATTGTCCGCTACTGCTACTGGAACGACTGGCACGGACTCCAAAGAGCAAGCGTTAAGGTTGTCAGGAAGAGAAAAGGGTACGTGAAAGAGCATCTTGGAACAGAGATACTCATAGAATACCACAGCGGAAAGAGATATTAAAAACAATCGATATGTACGAAGAAAGAGAAACCATTATTATGTGGGCGGAATACGGAGACGCCCTATTCTGGCACAAAGGAAGCGGCTGCTGCGGTGATTCCAGATGTCTTGTCACAGGATCCGGAAAGATTATCGACGTCACCGGCATCAAAGGGTTGCGTGAATGGTACGCCCGTTATGACGATGACAAATACCCTGCATACGAATGGACGCCGGAGGAATACACAGCATGGAGAAAAGAGGGATGGAAATATGCCCAGGCCATTAGGGACCTCATCCCCGATAACATTGATCTTGTCTATGAGTATGACGGTGACGACCTCGGTTCCCCTGTTCATAGGAAGAACCGTGTAGTCCCATCCAAACCCGTCACGTCAGATTACCGGCTGCTCGAGGAAGCTCACGATCAGGTATGGCGTCATCATCCGCCTGTGGATATGAATCGCTACAACAAGTGTATCGAAACCATTTGCGATGCCTGCGAGCATGAGGAATTGTTGGAGAACGCCCACGTCTTTTGGAACGGCACCCACGAACAGGAAGAACTCATTATCATGTGGTATCAACAACAGTTCCATTGTGAATTCGCTATCCGTCGGGCACTGGAATCTGACAAATTCGAAATCGGCTACTGTTTTAGTAAGAAACAGAGTATGGAAGAAGATAAACTTCCTACGGTTCCAGAGTATTCTTGTCATATCACGCTGGATGGAGATGACAATGGCTTCGCAACGGACTTCGCCAAGACTCTCTCCTGGCTCATCCTTGACCGGGGACTCAAATAAGGTAACGGATTAGAACTTATACTCCCAATCTACAAGTTCACGAGGAAGGGTGATATTCATAATTTCACCCTTCTTTCCCGTAATGTAGTACCGGTTCGCCAGAGCGCTATCAAACTCCCTTTCAAAAGCACTCTTCAAACGAGATCTATGCTCATTAATGGCATTGGAGTCAAGTTCAAACAAGCGTTCTACCGCTGCAGCAACCTTGGCCGGATCACTCTGGTTTGATAAGTGGCCATAGATATGATATATCTCAGCTTTGTAATCGATAAGGTCTTTAAAGGCGATTCCTTCCGGATGCAACAGATACAGGAAGAACAGCGTCTTTTCAATCGGATGGAGTTTAATGGTTCTATTGTATTCCGGGAGAACGATGTTGCAGTTCTTCTTGATTACGACTCGGCTCAACACCTCGTCTTTGGCCAGTTCCCTCTCAATCAATTCACGCACAACCCCCTTCGGCTTCTTCTCCAAAAGAGTGCGGAATAGATTGATTATGTCCGGATCTTCCGCAGCATGTGCGTAGAGGTCTCGGCTGACCTTCTGTCCATAGGTCCTGGCAATATGCTCAAATTGTTCCCGGTACAGTCGAGGATTACTGATGTCAATCTTTATAAGCACCTTGTCCTGATCCTCCCGGAAAACCACCTCTGCGTCCGAAGTCTTGGATAGAGTCAGCTCTTCGATCATAGAAGCCTGAACGGCCTTTAGTCGTTCAATCTGCTCATAATCCACATCCTGAAGCCAAGGAATTCTGTATAGAATCTGTTTTCGCAACTCCTCCTCATCCCTAAACATAGCGGGCATATAGCAAAACTCAAGTTTCCACCTGGAGAACATGGCCTTGAGTTCACGCAGATTCAAACGCACGAAAAGGTTCAGTTCGTGGCTGGTGCCACTGTCAAAATAGATGACCTGGCTCTTGTCAGCCTCGAACGGCATTTCTGCATAAACCATTTCGTACTGGTTGAATATCTGTATCATGTGGACTGTCTGTGTTATCAATAGCAAATATACGCAATTCTCCAAAGGAGGCAAACGGGAATGCTTAACTACCTGCCGCTGATTGCATTGTAGCCCACTGTAATGTCAAAGTAGAACTGCTCATCGTGGACACTCCCGTCCTCCTCGGTTACCTTATACGCCAAACAGTCATAATGCCTACCCTTCTGGAAGCAAAGACTTTGTAAAGTGAATTCGTTCTTCTTCGGATACAGCAGAAATCCGGCCACCAGATACTCCGCCCTCACGTACCCGTCCACCAGGTCGATGACAATGGGATCGTCAATACTTTTACCCTTAGTGTACGTGCTATCATTCACCGGCCACATTCCATTCTGCAGTAGCACATAAACCATCAACTTCGCCTCCAAAGGCAGCGTCTCATTGTTCTCAGGCTCAATCATTGCGTATCGATTCTAAGGTTATTGTTTAAATCAGAGGGCCAGGCCTCCTCTGTAAAGAGAAGGGGCGCTATGCCCACGGAGGATGCACCAGAGTTCGTCCTCGCCATCGTCTTGGATGATGAAGAATCCATTTTCATCCGGTTCTTCTTTAATTGTGCCATGCCTCGTATACTGATCTTTGTAAAAATATGGATAGAAAGAAGACATCTTAGTTCTCCAGAGCCAAAGACCGAAAGTATTGCGCAGAAGTTGCTCGTTCGTGCGAGTCTTGGTCTCATCCTCGTCATCATCTTCATCCGGATCGGGGTTCTTAGGCACGTCCTCAATTGCAGCCTTCCCAAGCCAGGAATAGACACTCTCCATCTTGCCCAGACGACTCTTGATGAATGCTTTCACCTCGCCGATGCGTTCCTCCGCAACATTGCCGAACTGAATAACGTCAAAGCGGTAACTGGCCTTGGGGATGTTGAGCAAACTGCCCTCAGGAATCTTCCCGTGAATGTTGAACTCATCCACGATGCACTTCAGGATGTCGATGGTGGAAATCTCCAATGTATCCACAACGTCAAGAACAGCACCTTTGAGGCTCTTGTCCAGAAGGTTGTCGTCAATATAGTCGGAAACTGCTTTTACTGTCAGGTTACCGAAGTATCTGATGTAACGAATACGCCCGGGTCTGCCGATTAGGTTTTCATCAATGCTGAGACGGTTAGTGGTCAGGATGTATAGTTTGCGATAGTCGTTGTACACCCCGTCAATTACCTTGAGCAGACACTCCTGATTATCCTTGAAAGTCTTCTCGGCCTCATCTATGAGTACTGTGCATTCAAAATTCAGATTCTGGATGAAACTCTGAATATTACCGAAAGCCTCCGGCACAATGATGACCGGCATCTCCATCCGATTGCTGAGAAGTTTGGCTGCAATCGTCTTTCCAGTTCCCTTCAGGCCATTGAAGATAACGCCCATATTCTTCTTTCCGTTGACGAACAGATCCGAAGTCCAGGTTTTTTCAATCTTTTCGAATAGAGCCTGACAGCCTAGGTCATAGATACGGAAATCGAATTCGAACTTATCACCGATATTCCTCAGACCAAGTTGACCTTGGTTCCTCGGATGTTCGCACACCTCAAATACGCCTTCTCCGGGGGTGTCCCAGATGCGTGTGTTTCCCGGCACCGGATAGAAAGCGCCGCTGTCAATAATCCATTTTTGTCTTGCTTCTGCCATTGTTATTATCCTCCATCATTAAAATGCACCTACGAGCCATAGAACTCCGCGAATCGGCATATCTTTCTTTGCATCTGGCACCATATCCTTACGAAACACGAAGGGCACGGAAACTTCATCCTCGTAACGGTGTATAATCACTTCCGTCTCATAGAAGTCGATGCCCAGAAACTGACGCTCACGGATATCTCCTGCCGGCGACTGGAAAGACGCTTCGTCAGGACACTTGTCATCACTAGGGAGGAATGCCACTAACTGCTCAGTGCTGAAATGCACCGGCATAACATGCCCGTTCTCGTCATAATCGGGTTCCTTGCCGAGTTTGGCAAGCCAATCAACAGCCTTCTGTCCTTCAAAGGAAAAACCGTGGTCGCCTTCCTCCACACGCATGCCCATTGCACCGATACGGATTTCAATCTCATTGCCGGGCATATAAGCATCCTTATGAGCGAAATAGTCGGCAGCAAAGAAGGAAAACTCAAACTCCCCGTAACTGCACCTTACGGTCGCCTCAAGGAGGTTATCCCATACCCAGACGGTCTCCACTCGTATGCGCATCTTCTTCGAATAATAATAAGGGAAGAAGGTCTGAACCAAATTGGTCTTTTCCTCCTTGTCTGCGGCGATAATTACGGTAAAACCGAAGGACTCGTCCCCATAGGACAAAGCCGCCGCCTTCGTCTCGAACGGCTTCGGATCTTCCATCTTGACCTCCGTGGTCGCGCTTTTAGCGAGTTTCGCCTCCTGAATAACGGTCCTAATGTAGTTCATCAAGAAGACCTTGGTCTCCATAATCGCATCGATATGGTTCCCGTGTACTTGGTACAACTCATGCTTGCTGGCTGGGATGATTTGGGTCTTGTCAATCATAACTATATACTTTTTCTTGATTGAAATAATATTGCGTGGATAAATGGACTCGAACCATTGACACGCGGATTAACAGTCCGCTGCTCTTCCTACTGAGCTATATCCCCGGGTTCTGGTGCAAATATATAGCGCCATTTTTGAGTGACCATATCTCTGCAAGCCTTGCAGTGATGGCATAAAAAACCGGGCATTTGACTGCCCGGAATTCTTGCTCTAATTCTGATTGCATTACGCAATACCCCATAAGAAACGGTGGTCGTTGTTCTATCTCCTCATTCCTCGCCTTATCACCGGTGTCGAAACCATCTCCCGGGCCTTGCGGAAGCAACGGCGGGCCCAGAGGATTTCATCCTCGTTTTTGTCGCGGCCCCAGTTCTGGTCGGGGGTGGATCCGCCGCCTCCGCAGTTTTGTGCGAAGGTAGTGGCCGCATCGACATAACCGGCGAAGAGCAGGAAGGCGGTCTTAAGAATTCCAGCGCTACTCTCCCCAGGGTTCTCCTGGAGGAAACGAGCACTTTCATCATTTAGGGCCTTGACCACTCTCCCGGAGGTGGAAATGGGATATCCTTTCCCATCGACATTGATGCCGAAACTGTACGTGAAATCTCTTCCTTCGTCAGATAGCATGAATGCAATCTGTTCATTAGAAGTCATCTGTGTAAACCGGTTCTCCGGACGCATCTTCTTCCAGGTCTCCTGGATCCGGGATGGCGTCAAGTCACGACCAATGACGGATGACTTATAGACAGAGTTCCCGCTCTGGATCGTGTACCCTCGAACAGTCACTGAGGCATCCATCTTCAACTTGACGGTATATCCTTTGGCTTCCAGCGCAGCGGAATACTTCTCCCAGGAGAAGGCCGACATTCCTGACAGAACCGCGAGGCAATCTTTTTTGATGCGAGCCTTGTTCTCCTCGAACCTTTCCTTCGTGCGTGTCCAGTTCCGCAGGCGGTTGACTTCCTCGGCAGCAGTCTTGGCCCGGATGCCGATAAGGTGGTCGCTGTTCAGGCAGTTGTCCATATCGACGCGGTTGCAGTCGAGATGGAGGTGAGGGGTTCCGGACTTGCTGTCCGTATGAAGCGTGATGATGTACTGGGACTTTGGGAGGCGGCATGGAGACCTGTAGCGTCCCTCCTCTCCGGGCAGCCGGACCCTGTCGAAAGCCTGGACGAAATCTTCGGCCAGCTGCTTCCAGTCTTCCAGGGTCCAGCCTTCGGACTCCTCCTTGGACGGAGAGATTTCCATCCGGATCATGTTGTTCTTCAGGGGACGACGTTGGAACTCTTCCTCCCGGAGTTTCTGGTGCAGCTTCATATACCCATAGATGGCCTGGGGGCTGGCATCCTCCGGGAGGTGGTTCAGTTTTACTACCTGTGCTTTTCCTTGACGGGTAATGTATCCGAGGGATACCCCGCCGTGTGCAATTGATTTGGCTTTTGCTATCATGGCTTATTCTGTTAAGGTTCGTTCAATCTCTCTCCAGCGCTTGATGAGCTTGTTCGCGCCGGAAATCCATTTTCTCATGAAATAAGGGTCGGAGAAACAACGGAGGCGTTCTTCCTGCGGCATAGCTTTCAGGGCGTTCTTGATATGGATCAGGTCGCCCCGGGCTTCGCTGATGCTGATGTAAGCCTGGGCCTGGCTTCGGGTCATCCGGAGCTTGGGCTTGTGGCCGATGGCGCATTGGCGGATGTATTCACTGACGGATTTGCCGCAGGCTTGCGCCCTTGCCTGGATGGCGATCCGGTCCTGCTGTGTGGCACGGAAGGCCATCCTGCAGGTCATGTTAACCTTAAAATTGTTGGGATCAAAATACTTCTTTTTCATAATAAAGGGTGTTAGAATTCCGCCACGGATGCGAGCTTGCGAGCAGGCTTCCCCGCCGGGAGTTGGACAATCGCGCAGCGGAATTGTTCGACATAGGCACAACTTGAATAGTGTTTCGGGAAGGCTTCTCCCCGAAACACAGTCAAGTTTGCCATTCATTACTTCCGATAGGAATCTCCCTTGAACCGGAGGATGGAGAACATCTCATTGATGCGGTCCATCATCCTGGGACCATAGCGGTCCAGGATCTTGTCATCGGCAAGGTTGGTGGTGACGATGGTCGGAAGCTTCCGGTCATAGCGGTAGGAGATCAGATTCTGAACGGGTGTGTAATCCGTACCATAGCTCTGGCATCTCTCCGGTTCCGAGCCGAGCTCATCGAGGAAGAGGTACTTCGCCCTGAGGAATTCCTCGTAGCGGGAAGCCTCCTTCTCCAGCTGGTGCTTGAACTGGGTGTGCAGGTCATAAGCCGTGGTGTAGATCACCGACGAGGCGAACTGCTTGTAGAGTCCGTACATCGCGTACATGAGGGTGGTCTTCCCGGAACCGATGGTTCCCTGGAAGAGCAGGCCAGAGCGGACGGGGTTGCCCATCATCCATTCGGCCGCCTTCTGGATCTTGGCGCCGACCTCCGTATCGGTGATGTCCTGGAACTCGATACCGCGGGACTCGACAGCCTTTCGGTAGATCTGGGTAAGCACTTCCTCCAGCGTCTCTTTTTCTATTCCCTCTATTTGAGTCGGAAGCTTGGCGACAAGGTCATTCCTTGTCGGCAGAAGCGAATTCTTCACGAGTGCTAATACAATTTGACTCGTTTTTTGCGTATTTTCCATGACTAAATTCTTTTGTTTTATTATTACCATAAGAGTTATATTTGGGTGCAGTCTCTGCACCCGTGTAGTTTCCGGACGGGTACCCGTTCGATTTCTGTACGGGTCCCCGTTCAGAATCCGCACCCGTTCTGTTTTCCAACGGGTCTGGGATCAGCACCTCATATCGGGTGGGCTTTCCACGGATCTCCTGGGCGGCGACGAGCTCCTTTTTGAGCAGGGCCCTCTTGGCCATGATGACCGAGGTCCGGCTCAAGCCGGTGATTTCCGTGACGGTCCTGATCGGGATTTCCACCGGAGCTTTGCTTCTCCGCCAGAAACCGTAGATGACCGCAAAGAATTCCTTCTCGGCACCGTGGAGCCCCAGGTCCTTCCACATAAACTTGTAGATGGTCGTGAAAGGCATCATCGCTACGAGGGGCTTAGGATCTTGTCGAGGTCGGAACGCCGGTAGCGCTTTTGTCCGCCGACAAACACAGGGACGAGGATCTTTGCTTTCGCCATTCGGTAGAGCGTGCTCTCCGAGATCCTGAGCAGGGTCTTGACCATCTCAGGGGTGAGGTACTCCTCCTTCTTTTCCTCCGCAATCGCAGCGCGCTCGCGTTCGAAGTCTTGACGCGCTTCGGCCAGGAGCTCCCGGGCGAAATGGCCCAGGTCTCCGGCGTGGACGGTCAAGGTTGCTTCGGGAAATTCCCGGAGGAGCTCTAGTAAGTCCAATTGCTTATCCATTTCAAATAAGTTTTATGGATTCTGCCTCTCTTGACCCCCTTTCCGATGGGGATCTCACTTGGCTTCGGGCCTCCGGAACACGTGGTCGGAAATCTCACGGCTCCTGAATGGCCGTGACAAACATATATTAGATTTTTTGGTAGAACAAAGAAAGGGATTAAACGAAAATGCCGGCAATTGAATGATAATCAATCAATTGTCAGCACGGACCGGATTAAATCTCCGGGTTATTCTCTGTACTTCCGGATTATTCCTTCTTAGAGAGAAGGTAGTAGAAACGCTTCTTGACCTGGTTGGAAATCTCCTGAGGATTCTTGATGTTGTCTCGCTTGGGCGGTTCGAGGGAAAGACATTTGAACAGTATGCAACACCATTCCGTGAAGGAGTTATAAACTCGTCTGAAATACCTATCCTTACGAAGGATACTGGCGATTTCTATGATGTGTTTTGCAGCGAAATGCTCCTCGTCTTGTTTGGATCCTTTCACATAATTGTCCCTGACGAATTGCAAATCCTCAATGACCTGGTCTAGATACGTCTTTCCTTCGCGAACCCATTCATGCATGAATTCCGAGTCAAAGATGTCACGAAGACGGGCCTCATTGATGATGACTCGCTCTGGCTGTTCGGTTGCGGGAGCTTTCTCTTCAACGGCAGGAGCCTCTTCCTTGACTTCCGTTGTTTCCGGAACGAGCTGTTCCTCGGCAACTTCCGGCTCCGGCTTTGCGAATAACGTCCAGATCCAGGAACCAATCAACGTCAAGAGGGGATATCCGAGCGAGATCATAGCGCCGACGGCCACCAATGCGATAAAAGCTATGAACCAGACATTTGTAAGGGCAGATTCCCATTCGCCGAAGATAGACGAATACTTATCGTGGAATATGGCCGTCACTCCAGCCGCCACAATGCCAAAGGCCAGCAATACTATACCCAACACCGTTACCCACTTCGGCAACTTGCATTGGTTGTAATACTTTGCAAATCTCTTGGCTCTGCCTCGGTTTTTCATAATTAGTAATGAAGAGTATAGGCTATTTCGTGGACAGCGAACTCATATTCTTTTCTTGAAGTAAACAAGCATTATTTACGACTAACAACCTCTGTGGAAATCATAATAATGCGAATTGTTCCCTTTTTCTTGTCTTGGTCTATTTCCGATAAACATTCATTTTCCGTATGAGATAGTGGTTAATTCCGTTTAATTCTTCCTAACCTTGAACCTGTTTATTTGTGTTTAGAGGCTTGATATTATATCATCAGGGACAGTTTTGTATATTATGAAAACATGATCGTAAAACTACCCCAGCTCGGTTTGCATAATATAGACTACTTGTTACTCTTTCTCAGTGTTCTGCAAAGGGAGAATCTCTAATCTTTCTATCATGGACTTAAGACCCTCATTAGTGGACTCTTCGTAAAGTTTTATCAACTCTAGCCTTAGCTCAGAAGCTTGGTCGATATTGTCTCGAATTAACGATTCGTAGAAATCATTATTCTCTAATACAATACTCTGTATTTCCGCATCTCTGATAATCGGCATTAACACATAATTAAGATATTGAGTCTCATACCCTCTTGTCTTTTCTAAATAGTGATGTAGAGATTTGAACTTAAATACAGTTATCGACAATTGTCCGTTCCCAAATTTGCTCATCATGTCATTCACCTTGGTTGACACATCATCGAACCTTGCCCATGACAATAGTTTATGCTGCAAATCCATATAACCATGCCTCTCGGAAATTTGTCCTGAACATATTCCATCGATTACATGGTTTGAAATATCAACAAGTTTCTCTGAGCAGACGCGCTTAAACTCCGTGCTATCAATCAGAACTTTCAATATACGCAACCAGTAGCTGGTATTCTGACCCACCCAAGCATTATTTGGATTAATAAACGAGGACAGTGGTTGAGAGTTAAACTCTCGATAATACTTATCGAGTATAGCTTTAGAGAGAGGGCAATCAGTCTCAAGTAGAACTTTACACCATATCTCGCTGTCAAACACTCTCTGTATCGCATCTTTCTTCTCTACATCATTGAGCGAGACTTTACCCCAGTCATTAACAAATCTTATGAGCAATTGACGTTCAACATCTGTACGTATCTCAATGTTAGCCATATCGGTTAAAACATTCTTAATACCATCTGACTGACCAACATGCGTGTTGTTCTCAATAAGCCACTTCATCATCTTTGCGATCACCTGGGTCCCATATGAGAGTGTCTTGTCCCAAATATCGAATGTGTCAGTATAATAGTAGGCAATTTTGGCCATCTCTGCATAATACGAATCATCTTCCCCGCTTATCTCTTTTCCCTCTAAAGCCCTCAATACCTGGAGATCATATAATGCACCACCTTCATGTGATAATTCATCAAGAAAAGCCTGATTAACGCTTAATTTCAGCGGTGATTCAGACAGAACTTTGCACACCTGCAGAACAGCCTCAATATTTCCATCAGTAGCAGTTCTTTCTTCAATCATAGTTCTAGCAGCTAGAAGTAATACGGTAAAATCAAACCTCTTATCTTCCTTCAGCCGCTGTAGCCATAACTTGATATCAATCCCTCGAGAAATCCTTTCTATCGCAGTAGCATTAATGTCTTCATTTTCTCCTGATATTGGATAATTCTGATAATCTTTCCCGGCTGCTATAACATAGTCAAAAAAGTCTCCCGCATTCAAAACTCTTTCCGGCAATGGTACATTAAGTCCGGCATCTTTTGTAAAGGCCATGAAACTTTTGTAGACCATGTACCATTCTTCCCCTTTATGATCGTTTTTCTCTCCTGCTGTAAATGAGTCAAGAAATTTCGTTGCTATCTTCTCCTTAAGTTCTTGCTTTGAGCAATTTTTTATCAAATACTGGACTTCGTCTCTAAAAGATGTCTCATTTTGAGTCTTTTTGATATAGACACGACCCAATCGTGCCCATACTTTATCCAGTAACTTATGATTTTCGTCTGAGAGTTTTTCTCTATTAATCGAAGCTAAATGATTCACCGCATTATCAAGATACTCGGAATCCATTCTACTTGTCACCTCATCCAGAATTACAAAGAATTCAGGTTGTTCGTTCGCATACTGGTCAAATAAAGATGTCTTTTGGGAAGAAAGAGTTTTTTCTATCAAGTTTTTGAGAGGCAACTGAGCAGATTTCTTTTTGGGTACTCCGTATACAAGTGAAGACATCTCTATCGGCAAAACATCATCGTTTTCAATAACTCCCCCCAACTCTCCCATATACCCACCATTGACAATGACTTCATCCGGTTTATTATTTTCGAAAATGATATCTTTATTCAACTCAAATAACGCAATGCTCGTGAGTCGGATTTCATCTCCCCATGTATGGCACTGTGATACACATTTATTGATGAATGAAATCATCTCCCTCATATTGGGCGTCGGATACTTTAAACGGTAACATCGATTAACTAGGTCTTGCTCTTCTATCTCACCAAAAGACTTTTCAAACAACGTTTTAAAGACGCCTCTGTAGTCAGTAATGATGGGAGCAGGAATTCTATATACGACAGGGAACGTTTTTTCAATGAAATAATTAGTTAGTTGCTTCTTATTTTCACCATCACCATCGCTATCCCCATCTGCAAAAGCATTAGCAAGATGGTCTTTATCAAACGGGATAATGCACCAAACCTTATTATACTCTTTTCCAGCAAAGAATGTCTGAATAGAAGACCAGAGCTGACGTACTTTTTCTCTTGGAAGGCGATCCATATTGTCGAAAACAATAACCAAGTGCTGTCCATCAATAAGAGAATCAGCCAAATCATTCATCCATTCTCTGAACTCTGTCACCGTGGGCTCCAACTCGCTAATTGTATAGGTTGCTGTATCGGTCTTGCCTTCTGTCTGATACATTTTCCACATAACACTCCACTTCCATTTGTTTGCCCATTTACAAATCAGAAACACAAAGAATGGAAAAAGTGTTGCTCCCAATATTACCCATGAATACCAACAGGGTACATTTGCTGGCTTCATTGCATCCATCAATGTTGGTACAATTGCTGTGAGCAGTAACATTAATGCGAATGCCTTGGTAGAGCCCTCCATTTTGGGGATAGTCACATTATGAGTTGTTGATTTCCGAGCCACCAGTGAAAAGAGCCTCCTCTTCCAACTGCATCGCATGATAGTTGGCTCTTTATCTAGATCTGTATCCAGAACCTTAATCTGGGTGTCCTTTACCAGCATTTCCTCCTGAATCAATTTATCAGTGAGCAATTCCAAGATTGACCGTCGCTGTAAATCCTCTTGGTTTCCCCAAGCATCATATGTAAAAAAATAGTAATTTGACTTCAGTTTCTCCTGCAACTGAAGAAGCATGTTGGATTTACCAGATCCCCATGATCCTTCAACCCCAATAATGCGCGGAAGGGCATTCTCATCGTCCTTCTTAGCATCTACTTCCTCAATGTGTTTCTTGATAGCCAGTGCGACATAATCCTGTGACTGCCCGTCTAAGAGATCCTTTCCAAGAGGTCTATTCGACAAAAACGTTGCTCTCTTATTCATAAAAAATGATATTATTCTATTTCACAAATAATCATATTCGGGATTAAATTAAAGACGAGCCTCGCCGAGGGTTTCTATTTCAGAAGGCGAGTTGCGCGTCTTTCTCTTTTGATTGCAGTGGTCTCTTCTGTGACAATCATGTCGCTTCGGTGGAGGACGGTTCGTCGATCTGTTTTTCTAAAAAAAATATATCCTAAAAGTCATCCGAGACGACATATTTAACATTACGTTTAATGTTAACATTTTCTGGAACGAGTTTACCCTGCTCTACTAACGCTTTTATAAACACTTGGACATTACGGTATTGATAAGTTCTTTCTATGTGAGACAGTATCTCTTTTGCAGTATGCGGTGTTTTGCAGTACTCAAGAACTCTTTCGCGCAAGACACCTATGGTTTGGCGATCCTTAGTGTTAATCTCCGGATCCTTAGTGTTAATTTCTGCTCCGTTAATGTTAATTTGATGGTGCGGATTAACACTAATTGCAGAAGAGTGACTAACACTATATGTAGTTCCCCGTCCTCTTCCTGCCGATATTAAATAGCCCGTATTCGTTAAATGAAACAATAACTTCCCAACATCTATCATATTTAAATCCAATAGATTCTGAATACGGGGGCTATTGATTTCATTCTCTAGCAGAGCTGTCACTAGAACGGCTTGCTCATTAGCAGAGAGTGCATCAAAACTATTTCCAAATCGATTTTGAAGCTCTTCTATAGCCTCTTTCGGAAAGAGGGAGACCATCCAAAGTTTTAAGTCAACTTGTCGGAGGTCATAGTCCTCCCGTAAATCGGGCGTTTTCCACTTTTCCTGTTTCCAAGCCGATAAAATCGTTGGGAAACCTGATCCAAGATTCTCCCCCAAGCCAATCATTCTCAATAAATTCTGAAGTCTCGGATTTCTCGCTTTTGAAGCGCCTCCATGGTATATGCGCTCCAAGGGCAGCTTAAGCGTTCCTGGGTTAGAGAAAATGAAGCAATGATCCATCTTGATGATTTTCAACACCCCCGTAATCATAAGGTCTGAGTGTATAATCATATTTGTAAACGCTTCACGTATTGCCTTATGAACAGGGGTGTCATCTTCTCTTTCTATCCCTTTTAAAACAAATGGACGTTTAAGGTCAAAGGTAAGCTTTGGGATGACGAGAGAGTAAAAATTGTATAAATTATTCTCCCAGCGTCCATCATAGGTGAGCCGGTCACTCCAGCGACTTTCCGGCATAAGATTAGTCTGGTCGATGTAATCCATGCGTATATTCGAGAAGCGTTCTCGAACAGAAAGGCCCTTGCCAAACATCATCAACCCGGCAATTGTAAGCCACTCTTTTCCAGTATTCCGATCTTTTCCTAAACAACCAAAATTTCGGAGGAATGCTTTATCGTCGTCAGCGTTCCAGACATGATCGGGATTCTGGCTTTGAAATCGGTTTCTGTACCCATGAAGAGCGTCAAGATCAATATCTTCAATCGTATAATGCTCCAACAGAGTTCCATCATTCCCATCTTCATTGGAATCTCGGAACATGGCTTTTACTTCGGATTCAGAGCAATGGTAATCCCCCTCAAAGTTCCTCTTGAATGTTCCCTTGAATGGATTCCCATTTATGAAAACGGGTCTGGCAAGGTATTCTGCCTGCGGAATTATGATGACGACGACGGATACACCGGCTACAATTTCTTCGTACACATCTTCGTCTCTCAGTAAATTGACATTGACTTTATCACTGTTTATTGTATCCCAAAACTCTTTTATCATTTTAGCCGGATTCTTTACTCCGGAGACACTGAATCGTTCATTGCGATCAATCTCTTCTAGATTCTCTTCTATGCCTAATAGCACAACTCCTCCTTCTGTGTTACAGAAAGATGAATAAGTCTCCCACACGGATTTAGGTATAGTGTTTTTGGCTGTCTTGCACTCAAGAGTCATTCGTTCTCCATAAAGAAGAAGATCCGGTATATTAATCTTTCCCATACTACATGGTTGTGTTGATAATTACAAAGTTAGAAAAACCTCTTTCCTTATTCAAATAAATATTACTCTAACTTGAGAATGACTTCCTTGGCCATTTCTTCGTCTATATTCCGGTAACGGTTGAAAGCCTTAGAGTTCTCGACGTGGCCGGATATCTTGGCGATAAGGTTGGGATCCTTGAGCTCCTTGTATAGATTCCCGACCAAGACACGGCGGGCCATGTGGGAAGAGGCCACTTCCCAGATAGGGTGCTGCTCTTCTTCCCGAGTCAGGGAGTTGATGACCGTTACCTGTCGGTCGATACCGGCGAGACGAAGCATCTTCTTGATGTTGCGGTTATAGTCCTGGGCACAAGTAAAGGGAAGAAGGCGATTCCCGGGAACGTCCGGATATCGTTCCAGGATTTCCAGAGCTGTAGGACCGAGAGGAACCCGTACCGTAATCGGCCGTCCTTCCTTGGTTTTACGAGGTACGTATTCAATGGCGCCATTGATCACGTTACTCTTCTTCATCTGGAGAAGGTCTCCAACCCGGCAGCCGATGAAACAGTGAAAGACGAAGATGTCCCGCTGCACTTCCAGCCCCGGATTCTTTGGGAACTTTGCTGCATACAGGATGTTTCTTTCCTCTTTAGTGATATAGAAGGGTGTCCCGTACATCGGCTGTCCAATCTCGTACTCGTCGAAAGGTTCATTGGTTGTCAAATGATTCTTCTTGGCCCATTTGACAAACGTGCGGAAACGGGACATGGTTCCAATAATGTCGTTCTTCCCACGCGGTTTCGGATAGCGGCACTCGGGTACTTGGTCATAGACTTCTTGATATCGACTGTCAATAATGATAGGCTTCCCTTCTTTATCCTTACCGATGAATTGATGCTCTGTCGAAAGATAATCCGCAAACTGCCGAAGCGTATCAGCAGTCAGGTCATCCAGTTCAATGCTCGTGCCGGTGTAGAGTGTGAACCTCTGCAGCGCCCGATACAATACTTTGTACTGCCGCTTCTGAGATTCAGAGATATCGTGCACCTCAATGAAATGAGCCAACGTTGAGATGGTCGAACTGTCCACCGTACTTTTTCGTTCTTCTTTGGGAATCTTGATGCGGTCCAGCAGTTTAGAAGAAAGCCACTTATCCGCGAGTTCAACCTTACCGGCTCCAGCCTTAATGAACTCTTCCTGGATGAAGGTGGAAATCTCCTCCAATTCCCTGTTCACTTGCTGGAGACTCTTGACAAGAGCCGCCTTTTCCTCAGACATGAACCGGACCTTCGGAATCTTGTTACATTGGTTCTTTTCGTCCCAATACTCAGCTAAGGTGAAAAGATTCGTTTTGGCCCGCTGATTAAGCCTGCCATGGAAGAAGCGCATCAGGATTTCCTGCTTCCCGGTGGTCTTGTCTTTCTTGGCCGAAAGAGAGTAAACAATAGTCGCCATAATCCATCAATATCACTCGCCAAAGTTAGTAATTTTTGGCGACTTTTTGGCGACTTAACTGATTTATTTTGCTTTTTCTTGATTTGAGTTGACCGAACCGGCCGAAGGCGATATCTTTTCAAATACCATCATATCAATAAGTTACATCAGATTTAATGAATTCTTTTGAAGGTCCGTTTTTCAAGGGTTCGACTCTCACCTACCGCACACAAAACCGGCTTCAGAACATCTGAAGCCGGTTTTCTTGTATATGGACGGTCGCTTGCTAGAAACGCCAGCCGCAGGTTACGGCCAGATAGTGCAGGTATGTCGAGCCGAAGGGCGTGTTGATGTGCGGGTATCTTTTCCGCAGGTCCAGGAGTCCGATATTCGCTTCCAGTCCCCACTGGAAATGCGTACTTGTGAGGAATGTTACGCTGGGCTGGATGCCGATGTCATATCGGCTGAACTTCTCAAGCTTCGCATTGGAAACATCGTAGTACACAGGAGATACCATATACGAGAATGCCGGGCCGAGGCCGATAATGACACCTTGCCTGCCTGCGTCAAGATGATAGCGTCCGGACAGGAAGACATCCGCGAAGACCAGAGCGTCACAGTCTCCGCCGTAGTCTCTCCAATGCATTATGTCGCCATGTTGCGCACGGATGCCTGCGCCGGGCATTACGGACAATTTCTTACTCAATCGGATGTCCAGTCCATAGGAAAGACGGAGCATTGCACCGGGATTCTGCTCTTTGATACGATAGTCGTTTCCCGTTTCCAGAAACAGCCCGCCGCCAAGCTGGATGACACTTTCAACCGGTTTGGATGAGAGGTTTCCTTGCGCTGAGGCTCCTAGACTGATCAGCAGGAAAGAAATGAACAGGATAGCGTTTCTCATATTGGAAAGATTAGTCGTTTTCACACGTCTAAACGAAAGATATCCTATAATACTGCATGATGTTCTGAGTATTAGACGAAAAAACCTGACACCGATTATTGAAAAGGGATCAGGTTTTTAAAGTGGTCAGGATCAGCAGGTCTTGTCCTTCTCTTCCTCCGGCTTGGTTTCGGGCTCTTCGGTCTGGGTCTGCTCGGCAGGAACCTCGGACTTGGGGGCAGAAGTACCGGGCGATACCGGCGGTTTGTGAACGATGACTACTTTCGAATTGGCTTCCTTTTTCATGGTTATGAATGATTAGTGATTATGTCGTGAGGGTTTTCCGGCCAGATAGGAATCTATGGCTTTGACGGCTTCCTGCAGGTCTGTCACGTCGGCATAGTACTCCGGGCTGATTTGATGGCTCAGCCAGCGGATGACGAACAAGCCGTAGCCGGTCTTGATATATTCCTTTATATCGATATTGCCGTTGGCTGCGATCCTGCGGACATTCTGGTCGTTGACGGAATTCCGGAACAGTTCGTCCCTGGTCGCGATGTGGTGGTTGAGGCTTGACACTGCAGATGAGCAGGTGTCATACGCACGTATGATCTTCATGGAGGTCCCGTTGTCCCCGATCTTCTGGAAAAGTGAGGACATCTTGAGCAGCTCGAGTGCGTCCTGGCTTATGGTGATGGAGGCGTCCGCGAAAACGATTCCGCTATGGAATATGATGGAATCTTCCGGACATTTGGCAAGGACGGCGCGGTTGTCAAGGAAATACTCTGCGGACTTGCGCTCTTGGCGGAGATAGTCCGACATGGTGTTGATATCTTCGATGTTGGCGACAAGTTCGGAACGGACCAGCTCAAGGGCGGAGCGTACCTCGCGGCGGACATGGGCGCGGTCGATGATGCCCTGGACACTGAACGTGATGATGATACCCAGGACTACCGACAGGAGATGCCTGAAAAAAGCTTTTGTTGTCTCTTTCATATCCGATATACGCTTTCCAAAGATAATAATCTTTTGCGAAAAAACCTCCGCGTGAGCAAGCTTTTCTAAAAATCGAAACCGACCGAAAGAGACATCGAGAATCCCGTCATGTCGCACCACTGTACTCCAAGTGTCATAGGGCCGGCAATGGATTTTTGCCCGATCTCGACACCGAAGGCGTACGCCGTGGGTCTGGTGGTGACGATCTCCTTGATATAGTCCTTGTCCTGGAACAATCCTCCCCTTAACGTGAAGAAATTCTTGTGGTTGATGCGGTAGCGGAAGTCCATCTGCGCCACGGCGGCGAAGCTGCCGCAGGTGTGGAATCCTATGTTGAATCCGAAGAAAGGAATCTGGTTGTCGATATACCTGCCGGCCAACGTTCCTCCCGCTCCCAAGGTGTGCACGAAGTTCATGTGTCCGGGATACTCGGTCTGCCATCCGAAGTAGAGGGAAGGCTGCATAAGCACGCGTCCTCCCATCGGGACGACTCCGGAGAAGCTGGCTACACCTACGCTGTAGGGCGGGACCTTGTCCTCATAATGATCCTCGGGCTCCATGCCTTCGTCCTCCAGGTAAATGGAGTAACCGTCAAAGACATACCGGGTATTCAGGCAGAAGCGGTAACCGCTGGTGGGGAAATAGCTCTCATTGAACTTATCGTAACGGATCTCGGCAAAGGTAGAGAGCCATTTGCTGCGGAAATCCCATCCCCTCCACTGCATGAACTGGTCGAGATAGTTCTCGTAGGGTTCAGTGTCGTAAGCGAATCCAATGCGAGTGGTGCCATAGATCATCCTGGTGTCCTTGGCATAGATCTCGGCGCGGGTATTGATGCCGTTGTACCGGACCTTGGAACCGTCGTCCCAGTAGCTGAAGCTCTTGTAGGAGTTCTTGGATGCGAAGCCGAAAGCCGGAAGCTGTGCGAGGGGCTTATATGAGAGCTCGACATTGGCTTCGGTGACTTCTCCTACCTTGAGTTCGGAAATAAAACGCAGTCCGGAAAGCTTCCTGGTGCCAAGGCCGAGATGAGCGCTGACATAGACGGCTTCGTCGGAATCGATATGTACGCCGACTCCAACTTCGTGGGTCTGGCCTTTCTGGCATTCGAAGATAAGGATGTAAGGCTCTTCGGAGCCGCTGAGGCGGTAGGTGACGGACTCGAAAGCCTTGGTGCCGTAGAGGGCTGAGAGTACATGTTCGATTTCGGTGCGGCCGTACATCCCGTCGCGCGGCAGAAGGGCCGGGCTGATGATGAACTCCGACTCTTTCGGAGTGATGCCTTCATAACGGATCTCGCTGACCTTGACTTTGTGCTTTGAAATGTCGATGGCGCGAGGGCCCGTCGCGGGGGCCGGGCGTGAGTCGTCAGGCCGGATACCCAGCCTGCGGGCGACGGCATCGAACTCATCCTTGTGATCCTGCGCGCAGGCATAGCCCTGCGCTATGATGTCGTCTATGCTCGCCGAGTCGAAAGAGAGCATGGTATAGCCTGCGAGCTCATGCTGGAGCAGGATGTCGGTCATATCCCTGTTGGTCTCGCTGATGTCGGCGGACATGAGAGTGATGTTCTGCATCGCGAGGTTGGCCAGTCCGCCGAGGTCCGAAAGGTCACGTACGGAAGGCATTTCGGAACCGATGATGATGTCGGCTCCCATGGCCTTGGCCAGGTCGACCGGGAAATTGTTGCGCGTTCCTCCGTCGCTGAGCACCATGCCTTCGAGACGGACCGGGCGGAAATACCCGGGGATGGCCATGGTGGAGCGCATGGCGTCCACGACATGGCCGGCGGTCCAGTTCTTTTCGTTGAGGCTGAGCATGTCGGTGGCTACGCAATAGAACGGTACCGGAAGTTTGTCGAAGGTGAGCGAATCCTGGTAGCCTACCGAGACGGAGCTGAGGGTGTTGCGGACATTGAAGCCGAAGAGGAAACCGTCGGGGAGGCCCAGGCCTATCTTGGCGATCATTTCCTGGCCCATGTCACCCGTACGGGTGTCGCTCTGCTCATAATTCTTGTCGTATCTGAGCTGCTTCTGGATCTTGTTCTCAAGGTCTTCGTCGTCATAATGGAAGGGGATGCTGATCGCGAAACGTTCCTTGTTACGCCGGACTTCGTAAGTCTGGTAGCTGTCGGGGACCTTGTCCGACATCATCACCGTCCAGTCGATGGCACGGACCAGCGAATCCAGATACATTGCATCATAGCCGAATGCGTAGAGGCCCGCGACAAGGCCTCCCATGCTGGTGCCGCCTATCAGGTCGACGGGTATGCCCATCTCTTCCATATAACGTAGAACGCCGAGGTGCGCCATGCCGCGGGCGCCTCCTCCGCCCAGGACCACCGCCACTGTAGGGCGGTGCTGGCGGATGGAGTCCATCCTGGCGCGCACGCGCAAAATGGCCAGCGAGTCCGCTTGGGGATCGACGCTGGGAGCGATGAATTTATCCTGGGCGAAGCCCTGGACGGAAAGCAGAAGTGAAAGCAGGATCAGCAGCTTTTTCATCCTTTTATTAGTTTTAGCAGGACAAATATAGCCAATCTTTCGCTTTTGCCCGCAGTGTGGCGGGCATTTGTATCAAAAAAAGGACTTGATGAGGAACCAGGCGACGGGTACCAGCAGCGATGGCAGGAAGTTGAGAGTTTTGCAGTCCTTGATGTCGAGGATGGAGAGTCCGGAGGAGATGATGAGCACTCCTCCGACTATGGCAAGCTCGTTCACGAGCGTGCCCTGCAGCAACGGCGAGTTCGATGCGAGTTTCGCAATCAGGAAGAACATCCCCTGCCAGCAGAACAGGACGGGAGCGGCCAGGATCATGCCGATGCCGAAGGTGGTGGCGAACACCGTCGATGTCACCAGGTCCAGCGTGGAATTGGTGAAAAGGAAGGTATTGTCGCCATTGAGCGCGCTCATCACGGGCCCCACGATTGAGAAAGTGCCGATGCAGTAGAGGAGGCAGGCGGAAATGAGGCCTTTGGCCAGGCCCTCTCCGGCTTGCCGGGCGACGAGCCGCTTGACGCGGCCGTCGAGGTCAAGGGCCGTGCCTATTAGCCCGCCTATGGCAAGGCTCAGGATGAAAAGGACTGGAAACTCGCTTTTCGGCATGTTCTGCACGAAGGAATTCGCGCCTAGCGCTAGGGAAGCGAGGCCCATTGCGTGGAAGAGGGTAGTAGTATATTTTTCGCCGAGACCTTTCTTGAAAAGGGTCCCGACGAGCGAACCGACGATGATGCAGCCGGTATTGACGATCGTTCCGAGCATAAACGGACTACTAACTCGCGCTAAGGTAGGAAAAAAACCGTCATTTTGAGTATATTTGGCAAAATTTCAAGAAGTCGATGAAACGCCTGTCCTTCCTTGCGGCACTGTTGCTCGCCCTGCTTCCTTCCCTGCGCGCCCAGGATTTTACTGATTTCCGTATGCCGGACCGCATAGTCTCTCCCGAGTTCGTAGCGGATACCGTCATACTTCGCTTCCCGGGCGAGTACGTGTCGGATGTGAGGGTGGAAGGCAGCTGGCTGGATTCCCCGGCCCTGATGAGCAAGCGCGAGGGAGTTTGGGAGCTGAAGCTCACGGGACTTCAGGGCGATTTCTACACTTACCGTTATTTAGTGGACGGAGTTCCGTCGCTGGACCCTTCGAACGGCAATGTCCAGTATCACGGAACCGATTACTGCAACTTCTTCGTCGTAGACGGCCCGCGCTCGCAGGGCTACGTCCAGGCTTCGCACAGGGGAGAGGTCTCGTATGTCTGGTATGACAGCAAGCTCATCGGCACCAACCGCCGCATGGCGGTCTATACTCCCTACGGCTACGGCCGCGACAAGAAGAAACAGTACCCCGTCCTATATCTCCTTCACGATGAGGGAGGAGATGAGGAGACCTGGCTTGCGATGGGGCGTATAGCGCAGGTGCTGGACCGTCTCATCGAGACCGGTCGCGCCGTGCCCATGATCGTCGTCATGCCCAACTGCAATCCCGCCATGCAGGCGTCTCCGCTCCTGTGCCTTCCTGAGGTGCACAATTCCCGCACGGCTTCCTCCTCAGTGTTCATGAGCAGTTTCGTCAACGAGATCATTCCTTTCGTCGAGGCGAACTATCGCGCAATCCGTAAGAAATCCGCCCGTGCCGCCTGCGGCATCGGAGCCAGCGGCACGACGGTCATCAACACTGCCATAATGTATACCGGGCTCTTCGATTTCGTCCTGCCCTTGAGCTGCGGAGTGGAGGACAACGGCCATCTCGTCGATGATTTCCTCAGGATAAAGAAAGCGGGCGTCAAGCTTTTCTGGACAGGTTGCGGAACCGCGGATTCGGTCGCCTATGCGCCGTCACAGAGATTGCACGAAACCCTGTCGTACATCCATCTCGACCATACTTTCTACGTGATGACGGGCGGCCGCGACTGGCGCATCTGGCGTCAGTTCTTCAACAACTTCACCCCGATGATCTTCAAATATTACACTGATTAGCCTATTCCTTCGGATAGCGGATGGTGAAACAGGCGCCGTCGAGCGAGAATGACTTGGAATAGGTAATGTCTGCGCCGCATCTCTCGAGGATGCTGCGGCAGATGGCCAGGCCGAGGCCCGTGCCTCCGCTCTTGGTCGTGAAGTTCGGAGTGAACAGCTTGGGTTGATTCTCCGGGTTGACTCCGGGGCCGTTGTCTTCGAATACTATGTCGTAGAAACCGTCCTGCGACGAATTGCGCAGGGACACTATGACATGGCCCTTGCCGGGGTCCTTCCCGGCTTCCTTCATATCCTGCTGCTGGATGTCTATCGCCTGGACGGAATTGGTGATCAGGTTGACGAACACGCGTGTCAGCTGCGGCTTGGGTCCCATCGCCATCGCTCCTTCCATTCCGAAATAGGTGAACTCCACGTTGTCCTTGTTGTCGAACATAGATATCTCCTCCTGGAGGAGTGCGTCGAGGTCTATCTTCGACATCTCTTCAGTATTGAGCTTGGCAAAGGTGGAGAATTCGTTGGCGGTATCGGTAAGGATGTCGATGTGGTCGAGCACGACCTTCGCCACCTCGTCGAACTTGTCCTCCCAGCCTTCCGCTCCGCGCTGCTTCAGGCGGATGATCCTCTGCAGCTGGAGCTTCATGGGAGTCAAGGGGTTCTTGATCTCGTGGGCAACCTGGCGGGCCATGGAGCTCCAGGCCTTGTCGCGCTCGGCCTGGGCGAGCTGCTTTGTACTTTCCGCCAGGACGTCCACCATCAGGTTATATGCGTCCACTAGTGTGGAAATCTCGTCCTTACGGTCGTATTGGATGTATTCGAAATTGTCGATGTCTGTTCGGTTCATGCGCCGCCCGATCTCCACGATAGGGGCGAGCATCCTGTCGACGACGGTTCCCGACATGAAGCGGGCAAGAAGCAGAAGGATGAGGAATACCGAAATGATGGTGACGAGGTGCATCACCGCTTCCATCTCGAAGTCGTAGTTCTCGTCGGTATAAGGCGAGCACATTATGGCGACCATCCGCCCGTTGTCGTTGAACAGTGGCGCGTATAGGGAGTAGCAGCGCTTCTGCCCTATGACTTCCTTGTTGATGAAATAGCGCTTGTTCCTGTAGACTATGTTCTTGTACGCTTCTTCGTTGATGCGGTCGCTGACCAGCATCCTGTCGAACACGTCGGGAGCGGTGGACTTGAAGGCCTTGCCCTGGGGAGAGTACAATGTAATGTCGGCCTTGGACATGTTGCGGGCATTCTCCATCAGGCCGGTCAGTTCCTGGGAGCTGATCTGGCGGTAATCGTCCACATAGCGGAAGCTTCCCGCCAGCATCGCCTGGATGGAATTGACCTTGTCGGACATCATGTCCTGCCGGTTGGCGTCGTTGCGCTCATAGACGAAGAATACGCTGACGGTGGCCATCGCGATGAGGGTGACGATCAGCGAGACCAGCAGCACGGAGCTGATGCGGTTCTTGTAATACGAAGTCTCGAAGATGCGTTTGCGCCTGCGCGTCAGCGCCACGAGCGAGAAGAGCAGGAACGAGAACAGGGCCAGGAAGACGACTGCGACGGCATAGTTCATCACTCCTTCCTTCTTGCGGGAGATGATGACCATCTCGTCGTCATCGACGTCCGTGACGAAGTGCACGTATCCGTCCTGCACCATGCTCGAACCGCCCCAGGCGGAGGCCTGCATCAGATCCTCCGGAAGGAGGGTGGGATAGGCGAAGTTGCCCTTGTAGCTGACGAGATTGCGCTTGCTGTATTTGGCGTATGAGTACCTTGGCGGGAGATTGACGCGGCCGGGATCGTTGATGTCCAGCAGCGACGAGTACCCGCCGTACTCCCGGCTGGACTTGGGCTCGACGCCCACCAGCATGTACGACACCCCGTACCGCTGATTGAAGAACGTGAACAGTCCAGTGTAGCGCGGATGTCCGGACAGGGAAGTGGTATAGAAGAAGCGGGAATTGTCATGGATCTTGACTCCCGAGCGTATGCGCTCATTGAAATAGGCCAGCAGCGCGGGATCGCGCTCCTCGGATTCCATCAGCACGACCGAGACGTCGTAGTCCTGCGCGACGTTGTACATGTAGTTGTCGACGATGCGGTTGAGGATGGTCGGGGCCGAGCTCGGCAAAGCCGAGAGCGAAGCGATGAAGAAATCGTCGGAGATGGGCATCTCGACGCGGCGCAGCTGAAGCTCAAGGGAGATATCCCTGTCCACCGACAGCCTGTTGGCCCAGACGTCGATGCGGTTCTGTTCCTTTCGGAAACCAAGGCTGGCCGAAACGGCTACGAAATAGATTCCGATGGCGACGGCGAAAAGCGTCCTGTTGACTCCGGTGAAAGAGTCGAAATTGAAGCCGGTGAGCGACTTGACAGTCGGCCGGAGGAACTGCGCCATCAGCGGAATGCTGACGAGCATCGTCAGGAACGAGATATAGACTATGGCGCTGTATGTGCTGAGCTCGCCGAGTTTATAGAGCTCGAGGTTGATGTTGGAGTTCAGCACTATGCTGCTGAAGGCCTTGTGCGTATAGATGATGACGGCCACCATTGCGGCGACCGTGAGCAGCGGGAACAGGATGCGGGGCCAGCGGGAGCGAGCCCGCACCTGCTGGAAGCGGAACAGGTCGAAGCGCATCAGGTACACGCAAAGCGTCAGCGCCAGGATGGTCATGTTGATGATGAGCACGGCGCCGAGCGAATACAGGAACTGTCCGTCGGCATAGAGCGTAGGGGAGAACAGGTATGAACTGTTCCGCGCGCCGGTTCCCCAGATGTACATCGCGGACAAGGCGGCTGCGATGGATACGATGGCAATGATGAAACGGCGTTTGGTCCGGCGCGCGGACAGAAACACCAGCATGGCCAGTATGAAAATCGCCAGAGCGGCCCAGACGAGATAGGAATTGGCCATGGGCGCGCTTCGCAGCGTTTCCTGCAGTATCTTGAAGAGCGGGCGGCCGTCCAGGCTGACCGTGGACCCGCCGCTTGTCGAGAGCGGCACCACGGAGAAACGGTCGTCGAGGTGGAGCACCGGATTGGCTTTGTTTGTGCTGCGGCGGTCCATCTCATCCACGACGTTCAGGCCGCCGATGACCTTGCATTCGTTCCGTACCGCCATCTTCACCAGGTACCATTCCTGGCCTATGTTCAGGAACGAAGGTTCATCGGTAAGGTCGGAGAACGGCGAGGTGAAATTGTTGTTGGGATCGGTCAGGCGCTGGAACAGCACCCGGGAGCGGATGTCGTCGTTAAGGACGGTGAAGGTATGGTCCCAGGACTGCAGGACGTTGTCGACATAGCGGTAGACCACCATGTCGGACGGGAGCTTGTCGAGCTCCATCCACTCGGTCCAGTTCCCGTCCAGGGCCTTTTCCATATAACTGTCTAGACGGGCCATCCGCCTGGCGAGGACCTTCTCCACGCGCCTGGCGGCCTGGTCGGTATTGCCCGGCGAATGGTCGATCGCCGTGGCCCAGACAAGCGTAAAGACGCTGAGGAGCAGAAGCCCCCACGCGAGATAGTCCCTCCAGTTATATTTCTTTCCTCCCATTGTCATTCGTGATGATAGGGTTCGCCACGCATGATGGTGAACGCGCGATAGAGCTGCTCTGCAAAAATCGTTCTAACCATCTGGTGGGAGAAAGTCATTTTCGAAAGTGAGAGCTTGGAATCGGCCCTGGCATAGACCTCGGGGGAGAATCCGTAGGCCCCTCCGACGACGAAGACCAGGTCCCTGGATCCGCGGGCGAGCCGCTCTTCCAGCCAGGCTGCGAACTCCGTGGAACGGAACTCGCGGCCGCCCTCGTCCAGCAGGACGACTTCGTCGGCGGGTCGGAGCGACTTGAGGATCAGCTCGCCCTCCCTGGACTTGATCTGGGACTTGTCCAGGGCCGACACGTTCTTCAGTTCCGGAATCTCTTTAAGCTGGAACGGAACATAATGGGTCAGCCTGGATACATAGACGTCCAGACCTTCCTTGACCCACTTGACGTCGGTCTTTCCGACAGTGAGCAAAGTGATCTTCATCGCGGTTGAAAACTGTCTCCACAAAGATAGCAACGTGGCTCAATATTTGCAATGGTTATCCCCTTGATATGAAAGCTTTGTTCAAAATCGCAGCATGCCTTCTGGCCCTCTCGCTGAGCCTTGGCCTCAGGGCGCAGAACGACGGGAACGACATGTTCGTTCCCATCGCCAAGTATCTGGCGCAGGGCAATGCCGACAACCTTTCGGCGTGGTTCGCGGACAATCTCGAGATTTCCGTCGTTTCCTCCCTCACCAATTCGAGCAAGAGCCAGGCCAAGCAGATCCTCAAGTCATTCTTCGAGAACTATACTCCGAGGGCGTTCGACATCAGCCACATCGCCGGACGTCCCAATATGAAATACGCGTTGGGAACCCTCAACGCCGGCGGCGAAACCTTCAATGTGACCATTTTCGTCAGCGTAAAGGAGGGTGACTGCAAGATTCAGCAACTGAAAATCGAAAGAGTCCAATAGTTTGGCACGGGACTTGCTTTATGTTTAGTCGATCGTTTTAAGACTGTTTTGGTTAATAAGTTGGTTTAAGAAAATGAATGCCCCCGCTGTGACAGCGGGGGTTTTCATTTCTATTCCCTTGTCTTGACTTCGCAGCCGAGGGTGCCGTCGGCGAATAGGAGCGAGATGCGGTCGCCCGGTGCGGCGCCGGAGGCCGACTTGAGCACGCGTCCGCGGGCGTCGGCCGCCAGGAGATAGCCGCGCTTGAGGATCGCGCGCGGGTCCGCCGACTTGATCCTCGCTTCGAGCAGGTCGATGCGGGATGCAAGGGCGTTAACCTTGTTCAGGAACGCCAGACGCAGGCGGACGCTGAACGAGCTGATCCGCTCGTCCTCGGCCATAAAGCAGTCGATGAACTCGTCCGCCAGGGCTGTGGGTGTCTTGACGCTGGCGTATGCTACCATGTCGGCGACGTGGCGGTCCCGGTCGTGGCCGATGGCGGTATAGACCGGGACGGCGCATTGGGCGATGCGCCAGCAGAGACCGTAGTCGTCGAAACATGAAAGGTCCAGGGTGGAGCCGCCGCCGCGAAGTATGAGCACCGCATCGTAGCGCGTCGGAGACGATTCGATGCGGTCAAGGGCGTCCACTATGGACTCCGGCGCGGTCTGGCCTTGCATAGTGGCCTCGAAAAGGTCCGTCCGGAACACGAATCCATATTCGTTGCCGTGCAGATGGCGCGTGAAATCGCCGTAGCCGGCGGCGTCGCGCGCAGTGACCACGGCCAGCGCGTACGGCAGCTCGGCGGGCACCAGCTCCTTCTGCTTGTCCAGCAGCCCTTCTTCTTCCAGGCGGGCGATCGTCCTGCGCCTTTCGAGCTCCTGCTCTCCGAGCGTGAACTGCGGGTCCAGGTCATCGACCGTCAATGTCAGCCCGTACAGTTCGCTGTACGTGACCTGGACCCTCACCAGCACCGACATGCCCGCCTGCAGGGTCGACCCCGTGGCGGCGACGAAATACTGGTTGAGGGCATAGTACTTCGACCTCCAGATGACGGCTTTGGCCTTGGCGAAAACGCCGTTGGGGCCGCTCTGGGACAGGTCAAGGTAGCAGTGTCCGTTGGCCTTGACGCTGACGGAAGCGACCTCCGCCCGAACCCATACCTTGTCCGGGAACAGGTCCTCCAGACCGTCCTTGATGGTGCTTTGCAGCGTGTACAGATCGATATATTCCCTTTCCATGCAGAATAGGCCTTGAATCATGACAAAGGTAGGAAATTTATTGATAGAAAATTGTTATATTTGCACGCGTTTTAAGAGGACCCCAATGACGATCACCGACGCCAGCTTCGCCGGCAGCAGCACCAGGACAACACAGAAGCCCAAGCAGAAACTGCCTGAGTTCGCCTTCATCGGCCGATCCAATGTCGGCAAGTCCTCGCTTATCAACATGCTTACGGGACGCAAGAAGCTCGCCATGACCTCCTCCACTCCCGGCAAGACCAAGGTCGTCAACCATTTCCTCATCAACGGCAGCTGGTATCTCGTGGACCTTCCCGGCTATGGCTACGCCAAGCTCCCTCAGAAGGCTAGGGAGGAGCTCAAAGCCCTTATCCGTGACTATATCCACAATTCCGAAGAGCTCGTGATGCTCTTCGTCCTGGTGGACTCCAGACATGACATCGGTAAGATCGACCTTGATTTCATCGCCGAACTCGGCGAGAATTCCATCCCGTTCGGCATCATCTACACCAAGTGTGACAAGCAGGGTCCCAACGTGCTTGCCGCGCAGATCGCCCGCGACGAGGAGATCCTTCTCCGGGACTGGGAGGAGCTTCCCCCTTCCTTCCGGAGTTCTTCCGAGTCCGGCATGGGCCGCGACGAGATCCTCGGTTACATAGACAATGTTTTAGCTCAATATAATTCCTGATATGAACAACGTACATCGAATGGCAATCTTCGCCTGCAGGGCGTCAAGGGACTTTGCCGGCAAAGTGATCGAAGGATTGAACGCCATCAAGTCTCCGGAGGAGCCGGAGCTCAGGCTCGGCAATCTCGAGGTTACCCCTTTCAGCGACGGGGAGTTCCAGCCCGCCTACATGGAGAGCGTCCGAGGAGCGACCGTGTTCCTCATCCAGTCGACTTTCCCGCCGGCTGATAACTTCATGGAGCTGCTGCTCTGCATCGATGCGGCCAAGCGCGCTTCCGCTGACAAGGTCATAGCGGTCATCCCCTATTTCGGATGGGCCCGCCAGGACCGTAAGGACAAGCCCCGCGTGTCCATAGGCGCCAAGCTTGCGGCCAACCTCCTGCGCGCCGCCGGCGCGGACCGGGTGATGACCTGCGACCTGCACGCCGACCAGATCCAGGGTTTCTTCGATTTCCCCGTCGACCACGTGTATGCCAGCAAGGTCTTCATCCCCGCCATCAAGGCCATGAAGATCCCCGAGCTCGCCATCGCGGCTCCCGACATGGGTGGCGCCAAGCGCGCCAATGCCTATGCCAAGGACCTCAGGTGTCCGGTGGTCATCTGCCATAAGTCCCGCGCCAGGGCCAATGTCGTTTCCAAGATCACTGCCATCGGCGAGGTCGAGGGCAAGAACATCATCATCGTGGACGATATGATCGACACCGCCGGCACCCTCTGCAAGGCTGCGGACGTTCTGATGGATATGGGTGCGGCCAGCGTGCGCGCCTGCGCTTCCCACGGCATCCTGTCTGGCCCCGCTTTCGATAACATCAACGCCTCGAAGCTCAAGGAAGTGTTCATCACCGACACCATTCCCCTTCCGGATGATCCGGCGATCGACACCCGCAAGATCAAGGTCCTGAGCATGACCGGCACCTTCGCTTCCATCATCAGGAAAGTGTACAACTACGAGCCCATCAGCCCCGAATTCATTTTCTAGATCCTTATGAAAGTGTTCCTCCTGACCCTTGCAGTCATCGCGCTCTGCGTCTTCGGGATGTGCTTCAACATCATATTCCGCAAGGACGGGGAGTTCCCCGAGTACGAGGTAAGCAAGAACAAGGACATGCGTCGTCTCGGCATACGGTGCATGCACGAGGAGGATGTCCTCAGCCGCGGGAAGAAAGCGGCGAAGGTCCCGGAGCACTGCTCCGGCGAGATCACCGAAGCGTGCGCGGGCTGCGCGCTCTACAAAGAAGAACAGATATGAGCCTAGTAGCGATAGTCGGGAGACCGAATGTAGGAAAATCAACCCTCTTCAACCGCCTCGTCGGCATGAGGAAGGCCATCGTGGATGACACTGCCGGTGTCACCCGCGACAGGCATTATGGAAAATGCGAATGGTGCGGCTCGGAGTTCTCCGTAGTCGACACCGGCGGCTACACCTCCAACTCCGAGGATGTCTTCGAGAAGGCTATCCGCCGCCAGGTGGAGATCGCCATCGAGGAGGCGGATGCGGTATTGTTCATGGTCGAGGCGGCCACCGGCATCACGGACTACGACGCCGAGATAGCCGACGTCCTCCGCAGGTCGAAGAAGCCCGTCATCCTTTGTGTCAACAAGGTCGATACCGGTGAGAAGGTGTTCGACACTTATCAGTTCTACGCCCTCGGCCTGGGTGAGGTTTGGAGCATCTCCGCGGCCAACGGCTCCGGGACTGGCGACCTGCTCGACGAAGTCGTGCGGGTCCTGCCCAAGGAGGATTCCCCTGCCGCGGACCCTTACGAAGGCATCCCGAGGATAGCCATAGTCGGCAAGCCGAATGTGGGCAAGTCCTCCCTCACCAACGCCCTGCTGGGCGAGGAACGCAACATCGTCACCCCGGTCGCCGGCACCACCCGCGATTCCATCGAGACGCACTACAACAAGTTCGGTCACGAATTCATGCTGGTCGATACCGCCGGCATCCGCAGGAAGTCAAAGGTCCATGAGGACCTGGAGTTCTACTCCGTCCTGCGTTCCATGCGCGCTATCGAGCGCGCCGACGTGTGCATCCTCATGATCGACGCCACCAGCGGCATGGAGTCCCAGGACATGAGCATCTTCAACATCATCCAGAAGAACCGCAAGGGCTGCGTGCTGGTGGTGAACAAATGGGACCTTTTCATCAAGGACCAGAACACCATGCGCGAGTACACTGAAGGATTGCGCGCCAGGCTAGCCCCGTTCGACGACGTTCCGATCGTCTTCACGTCCGTCGTGAAGATGCAGCGTGTGATGGATGTCCTTGACGCTGCGGCGAGGGTGTCGGACAACTATCGCCGGCGCATACCTACCGCCCAGCTCAACGAGGCCCTGCTGCCTATCATCGAGGAGACGCCTCCGCCGGCGTGGAAGGGCAAGTACATCAAGGTTAAATATATTACCCAGCTGCCCACGAAATTCCCGGCGTTCGCGTTCTTCTGCAATCTCCCGCAGTATATCAAGGACCCGTACAAGCGTTTCCTGGAGAACCAGTTGAGGGAGTGTTTCGACCTGACCGGATGCCCGGTGCAGATATACTGCAGACAAAAATGACAAAACGTTTTAAATCGGCGCGTGAAATCGCGCCGGTTTTCGTAAATAATTGTTACTTTTGTACGATATGGAGAGCTTTGATTACCAGAAGGCCGTAGCGGCGCTCGAGGAGATCGCCGTGAAGGTGGAGGATCCCTCCACCGGCCTTGAAGACATAGACCGTTACGTGAAACAGTCCGAGGAACTTGTCGCCAAGTGCCGCGCGTATCTGCGCACCGTCAGGGACAAGGTCGATTCGGCGTTTGAAGAGTAGATTATGAAGAAGAGGATGATATACGATACGGACCCGTATCTGATGCCGTTCCGCACGGCCATCGACGTACGTCATGCCCGCATCCTGCAGACCCGCGACTCTATGGCGAAGGACGGATCGCTCTCGGCGGGAGTGAACAATCATCTCTACTACGGCCTCCATCATACGGAGGACGGAGGATGGGTGTTCAGGGAGTGGGCTCCCAATGCCACCAGGATATTCCTTATCGGTGACTTCAACAACTGGCACCGCACCGAAGGCTATGCCCTCAAGCCCACCGGGGGAGGGAACTGGGAGATTACCCTCCCGAAGATGTTCCTCAACCACGGCGACCTGTACAAGCTCTATATCGAGTGGGTCGGCGGCGGCGGCGAGAGGCTTCCCGCCTATGTCACCCGCGCCGTCCAGGACCCGGACACAAAGACTTTCTGCGCCCAGGTCTGGGATCCGGCCCAGCCGTACGTATGGAAGCACCGCCGTCCCGGCAAACGCCCCAATCCCCTCATCTACGAATGCCATATCGGCATGAGCGGTGAGAAGGAGGGTGTCGCCACCTTCGACGATTTCCGCAGGGACGTCCTGCCCAAGGTCGCGGACCTGGGCTACAACGTACTCCAGATAATGGCTCTCCAGGAGCACCCCTATTACGGCTCCTTCGGCTATCAGGTCTCCAACATCTTCGCGCTGAGCTCGCGTTTCGGCACTCCCGAGGAGTTCAAGGCGCTCGTCGATGCCGCGCATGCCAAGGGCATCGCCGTCGTGATGGACATCGTGCATTCGCACATGGTCAAGAACGAGCTGGAGGGCCTGAGCAATTTCGACGGGCACGACACCCTGTACTTCTACGGCGGCCCGCAGGGGCACCATCCCGCCTGGGACAGCCGCTGCTACGACTACGGCAAGTCCGAGACCAAGTATTTCCTGTTGTCCAACTGCAAGTTCTGGATGGAGGAATACCATCTTGACGGCTTCCGCTTCGACGGAGTCACCAGCATGCTCTACTGGGACCACGGTCTCGGAAAGGATTTCGTCGGATACGACAACTATTTCAATGAAGGAGTGGACGAGAACGCCGTCACATATCTTGCGCTGGCCAATATCCTGGTCAAGGAGATCGACCCCAATGCGTTGACCATCGCCGAAGACGTCAGCGGCATGGCGGGCCTCGCCGCCCCCATTTCCGCCGGAGGCGTCGGATTCGATTTCAGGATGGCCATGGGCGTGGCCGACCACTGGATCAAGTGGATCAAGGAGAAGAGCGACGAGCAGTGGTCCATGGGCGAAATATGGTACGAACTCACCAACAAGCGCGCCGACGAGAAGACCATCAGCTACGCCGAATGCCACGACCAGGCCCTGGTGGGTGACAAGACCCTTATCTTCCGCCTGATGGACAAGGAGATGTACTTCTCCATGAACATGGAGTCCTCCAATCCCATAGTCGACCGCGGGATAGCCCTGCACAAGATGATCCGCCTCCTCACTCTCGCGACCGCGGGCAACGGCTACCTCAACTTCATGGGCAACGAATTCGGCCATCCCGAATGGATCGACTTCCCGCGCGAGGGCAACGGCTGGTCCTACCAGCATGCCCGCCGGCAATGGTCGCTGGCCGAACCCGACTATCTCCGCTACCGTTATCTCCGCAATTTCGACCGGGATATGATACATCTCGTCCGGAAAAAATCGCTGCTCGTCAAGGCGCCGGGCCTCCTTGTCGCCGACGAAGAAAAGAAAATATTGATATTCAGCAGAAATAACTGTATCTTTGCATTCAATTTCAATCCCGTCGCCTCGTTTGCGGACTACGGATTCGCGGCACCTGCCGGCAAATACAAGATAACACTGGACACCGACCAGAGGGAGTTCAACGGTTTCGAGCGCGTGAAGCGTGGGGAAGAGCATTTCACGGTTCACGTCAAATCGCCGAACGGCCCTCAGAACCTGGAGGATACCCTGTATCTTTACTTGCCGAGCCGGTGCGCTTTGGTTTTGGAGAAAGATCGTTAAAGTTACTATATAGTTATGGCTTTTTTGAAGTTCAACAAGTCCGAGCTGGTCAACCTCTCCTATTCACTGAAGAGGGAGATCATCAGCGCCAACAAGACAGGCGCGTATTGCAACTCATCCATAGTGACGTGCAATACCCGCCGTTACCATGGACTCTTGGCAGTGACCCTCGACCGCTTCGGCGGCGACAAGTTCCTGCTGCTGTCCTCGCTTGACGAGAGCCTTGTCGTGAACGGCAAGCAGTTCAATCTCGGCATCCATTGCTACGGGGACATCTACGAGCCTCGCGGGCACAAGTACGTGGTCGATTTCAAGGCCGACCCTGTCCCGCAGATCACCTACAAGGTGGGTGAAGTCGTGTTCACCAAGAGTCTCCTGCTGGTGCCCGATACGGACCAGGTCCTTATCCGTTTCGACCTCGTCAGCGCTCCTTCCAAGGTAAAGCTCCAGCTGAAGCCTTTCCTTGCCTTCCGCAACATCCACTCGCTCACGTGCCAGAATCCCGTGGCGAACATCGGCTACACCGCCGTTCCCGGCGGAGTATCGTTCCGAATGTATTCCAATTTCCCGGACCTTTACCTCCAGATCAGCGACAAATCCGCCGTTTACAAGCACATGCCTTACTGGTATGAGGGCATCACTTATTCCGACGAATACCGTCGCGGCTTCGACTGCCGGGAGGACCTTCTCGTCCCCGGCGCCTTCGAGCTTGGCATGAAGGAAGGCGATTCCGTCGTTTTCTCCGCCGCTACGGTCGAAGCCAATCCCGTTTCGCTCAAGCGCAAGTTCAGCGACCTCTACAAGAAGACTCCCGAGGTCACCAACAACCGCGAGCAGCTCGTCCGCTGCGCCGATACGCTGATCTGCAACCACAACAACCGCAAGAAGGTCACCGCCGGATTCTCCTGGCTTTATACCGGCCTTCTCCGTGAGACTCTGGTCGCCCTTCCGGGCCTTACGCTCTACGCCAACGGCAATGCTGCGGAGTTCGAGGAGATCCTTGACAACCTCATCGCCGACGAGCAGGAACGCCTCTTCCGCCGTACCACCCAGGTCGAGTCTCCGCTCTATATGCCCATCATCCTTCAGGAGTACATCGACGATTTCGGCGCCGATCCTGCAAAGGTCTGGAAGAAATACGGCAATACCGTCAAGGGCATCATCGAGAGCTACGGTCCCGGCGAGCGCAATGAGGTGTCCATGCAACCCAACGGCTTGCTTTGGGCGCAGATGGACCGCGTGGCGCTCACCTGGATGAACGCCTATGTCCACGGCATCCCCGTAACGGAGCGCGCCGGATACCAGGTCGAGACCAACGCCTTCTGGTACAACGCCCTTTGCTTCGCCCTTGAGATGGAGTCTAAGTACGGCGCCAAGGCCAGCGGATTCTCCGCACGCTGGACTCCCGTCCGCGACCTCGTCAAGGAGAATTTCATGCCCACTTTCTGGAACGCTTCCAGGGGCTGTCTCGCAGACTATGTGGACGGCGCCGGACAGAATACCGACATCCGTCCGAACCAGCTCTATGCCATCTGGGTCAAGTACTCCCCCGTGGACGAGGACCTCTTCTCTTCGGTCCTGCGAGTCATCGACAACGAGCTGGTGACCAGCAGGGGCATCCGTACCCTTTCGCCCCGCGATTCCAAGTACAAGGGGGTTTACGAAGGCACCCAGATCGACCGCGACCTCGCATATCACCAGGGCTGCTCCTTCCCGTTCCTGCTCGAGCCGTATTGCGACGTGAGTTTCAGGGTGAAGGGCCAGTCCTTCGTGAAGAAGGCTCAGTGGCTGATCGAGGGTTTCTATGAGGACCTCTCCAAGCACGGCGTCGGCGCATTCTCCGAGCTTTACGACGGAGACCCGCCGCACGAGGCTCACGGAGCCATCTCCTCGGCTCTCAGTACTGCGGCGCTCCTTGCCGTGGACTATATCATCAATAAATACAAGGAGGACTAGGATATGAAAGTACTCATGTTCGGATGGGAGTTTCCTCCCCATATCGCCGGCGGTCTCGGCACTGCCTGTGAAGGAATAGTCAAGGGACTGGCGTACAACGGCGTGGAGACCCTCTTCGTGATGCCTTCGGCATCGGGTGACGAGGACCAGAGCGCCACCACCATCATCAACGCCAGCGATGTCGCCGTCGATACCGTAAGCAATACGGTCGACGAGTTCCTCGACAAGGTCAAATTCATCCATATCGACAGCTCCCTGGTGCCTTATGTCAATCCCGACGAGTTCGAAACCCTCGTCGAGGAGGAGCGCAAGCGCCAGGTCAAGGACTTCTCCGTCCAGCACGGCACCAAGTTCAAGTTCTCCGGCAAGTATGGCTCCAACCTCATGGAAGAGGTTGCGCGCTATGCCATGGTCGGAGGAACCATCGCCATGCAGCACAAGGACGAGTTCGACGTCATACACGCGCACGACTGGCTTACCTACCTTGCCGGCATCGCCGCCAAGGAGCTCACCGGCAAGCCCCTCGTGGTCCACGTACATGCCACCTCCTATGACCGCGGTGACGAGAAGCACATCGATACCCGCGTGCTCGACATCGAGACCCGCGGAATGCTTGCCGCCGACAAGGTGGTCACGGTAAGTGACCTTACCCGCAATATAGTGGTGAACAAATACCATATCGACCCCGCCAAGGTCGTCACCGTGCACAATGCCGTCGACTTCAGCGGACGCGAGAACCTCAGCGTGGAACGCGGCGTGAAGGACAAGGTCGTCACCTTCCTCGGACGCATCACTTTCCAGAAAGGTCCCGAGTACTTCATCGAGGCAGCCGCCAAGGTCCTGAAGAGGACCGATCACGTCCGCTTCGTGATGGCCGGCAGCGGCGACATGATGAACCGCAGTATCCGTCACGTCGCACGTCTGGGCATCTCCGACAGGTTCCACTTCACCGGTTTCCTCCGCGGAGCCGACGTCCAGAAGATGTTCGCCCTGTCGGACGTCTATATAATGCCTTCGGTGTCCGAGCCTTTCGGCATCTCTCCCCTCGAGGCCATGCGCACCAACGTCCCTTCGATCATCTCCAAGCAGTCCGGCGCCGCTGAGGTGCTGAAATATGCCTTCAAGGTGGATTTCTGGGACGTGGACATGCTGGCCGACGACATCTATGCCCTCCTCCAGTATCCGGCGCTCTCGCATTTCGCGGCGACCAACGGTTACGACGAGGTCAATGCCCTCAAGTGGAACGGCGCTACCGCCAAGCTCAAGAAGGTTTACGAATCCCTGGTATAAGAAACAATAAAAATCAAATAATATGAAAAAGAGCATTTGTCTGTACTTCCAGGTACACCAGCCTACAAGACTCAGACTTTACAGGTTCTTCGATATCGGCAAGGACTCGCATTATTATGACGATTTCGCCAACAGGACCATCCTCAAAAGGGTAGCCCAGAAGTGCTATCTCCCCATGAACGAGCTCCTGCTTGAGGCCATCAAGGAGAGCAAGGGCGCTTTCAAGGTAGCATTCTCCATCACCGGATCCGCCCTCGAGCAGTTCGACCGCTATGCCCCGGAAGTGATCGACAGCTTCCGCCGCCTCGCGGCGACGGGCAGCGTCGAATTCCTCGGAGAGACTTATTATCACTCGCTCGCATCGCTCGCGTCCCATTCGGAGTTCGAGCATCAGGTGCTTAAGCACCAGGCCGCCATCGAACAGTACTTCGGTGTCAAGCCCGTCTCCTTCCGCAATACCGAGCTGGTCTATTCCGACGCCATCGGCCATGCCGTGTACGACCTCGGCTACAAGACCATGCTCACCGAAGGCGCGCGTCACATCATGGGTTGGAAGAGCCCCAACTTCATCTATACCGACGACATCCAGCCGAAGCTCAAGCTCCTTCTCAGGAACTACCAGCTCAGCGACGACATCGCCTTCCGCTTCTCCAACCAGAGCTGGGAGGACTGGCCGCTTACAGCGGAGAAGTATCTCGGCTGGCTCAAGGCAGCCGTGGCCGACGGAGGCGACATCATCAACCTCTTCATGGATTATGAGACCTTCGGCGAGCATCAGAGCGCCCAGAGCGGCATCTTCGACTTCATGCGCGCCCTGCCGAAGGCCGTCATCGCCGACGGAACCTTCGAGTTCGTCACGCCTGCCCGCGCAGCGCGCAAGCACAAGGCCGTCGACGGCCTTTCCGTGCCGGAGGCGATCTCATGGGCGGACGAGGAGCGCGATGTGACCGCATGGCTCGGAAACGAGCTCCAGAACGACGCGTTCTCCAAGCTCTACGGCCTCACCGAGAAGCTCTCGATCCTGAACGATCCCGTCCTGTGGTCCGATTTCGGTCATCTACAGGAGAGCGACCACCTCTATTATATGTGTACGAAGTTCTTCTCCGACGGAGAGGTGCACAAGTACTTCAATCCGTATGACACCCCGTACGAGGCCTTCATCAACTACATGAACGTGCTCAGCGACTTCATCATCCGTACGGACGAGGCATACGAACTTAAAATGACAGACAACAATTGATGGATAAAAAGCTTTTGAGCCCCGACTACCTGTTCGAAGTCAGCTGGGAAGTCTGCAACAAGGTAGGCGGAATCTATACGGTGATCTCCACCAAGGCCCTTCACCAGAAGGCAAGGTTGGGCAGGCACCATATAATGGTCGGCCCCGACGTGTGGATGCAGACCGAGGACAATCCCGATTTCATCGAGGATACCGCCTTGTACCGCAATTGGAAGCAAAAGGCTGCCGGCGAAGGCATCCGCGTGCGTATCGGACGCTGGAACGTTCCCGGCAAGCCCGTGGCCATCCTTGTGGATTACAAGCAGTTCCTGCCCAAGCAGGACGAGGTTCTCGCCGAGTACTGGAAGCGTTTCGGAGTCGATTCGTTGACCGGCAACTGGGATTACAAGGAGTCTGCACTCTTCGGCTATGCCGCCGGAAGGGTGATAGTCAGTTTCTACAATTTCAACCTCTATTCCACCGACAAGGTGGTGGCCCAGTTCCATGAGTGGCAGACGGGTGCCGGTCTCCTTTATATTAAGGATGCGGGCATCCCCGTGGCCACCGTGTTCACTACGCACGCGACCATGATGGGACGCTGCATCTGCGGCAATAACCTCCCCCTCTACAAGAATCTCGAGGGTTACGACGGTGACGAGATGGCAAGGCGTTTCGGCGTCGTCGCCCGTCATTCGCTGGAGAAGATGTCCGCGCGCAACGCCGACGTGTTCACAACCGTGAGCGACATCACTGCACGCGAGTGCAAGCAGTTCCACGGTCGTGCCGTGGACATCGTTACTCCCAACGGTTTCGAGAACAGTTTCACTCCGGCATCCGATGAGGAATGGAAATCCCTTCGGGCCGCCGCCCGCGAGAAGCTCATTTCCGTAGCGTCGGCGATGTGCGGCGCGGAGGTCCCGAAGGACGCCGTGCTCGTAGGCATCGGCGGCCGCTACGAGTACCGCAACAAAGGCATCGATGTATTCATCGACGCCCTCGCGAAACTGAAGAATTCCGACCTCGGCGGCAAGGAAGTGCATGCCTTCATCATGATTCCGAGCGGGCACAACGGTCCGGACCGCAGCCTTCTCCAGAAGCTTTCCGCCGGTTCGGGCGACTATACCACGCAGGTTTCCCACGCCCTGATGAATCCCGAGTGGGACACTGTCACCCGTCGTTTCGACGAGGTCGGCCTGTGCAATCTCCCCGGAGACAATGTCAAGGTCTATTTCGTGCCTTCGTACCTGAACGGTACCGACGGCATCTTCAACATGAAGTATTACGACCTTCTCGTCGGCCTGGATGCCACCCTCTTCCCTTCGTACTATGAGCCCTGGGGGTACACCCCGCTGGAGAGTCTCGCGTTCAGCGTGCCTACTCTCACCACTTCGCTGGCCGGCTTCGGCCAGTGGGTAAGGGATTATTACGGCAAGGACCACCCCGGCATCGCCGTGGTGGACAGGGACGACGACAATTATTTTGAGGTGGTGGACGCAGTCGCGGCGCGTGTGCGCGAGATTGCGGGCCTCGACGAAGCCGGGAGGCTCCGCTACCGCGCTTCCGCCAGGGACGTGGCCGATATCGCTCTCTGGGAGAATCAGATCAAGTTTTACAACAAGGCCTATTCGATGGCCATCGAAAAGGTCATAGCTAGGATTGGAGAGTATCCGTCCGTCAAAGAAGATAAAAGAATGCAAATACCGAGTTTCAATATTGACGCCCCGTCATGGAAGAGCGTCATGGTGACCCGTCATCTTCCGGAGAGGATTTCCGGACTTGAAAGACTGTGTAAAAACCTCTGGTGGTGCTGGAACGACAGCGCCAAGGCCCTGTTCAAGACCATTGACTCGGCCATGTGGACCGAGTCCGGCCACAACCCCATGTATATCCTCGACAAGGTCAGCATCAAGCGCTTCAACGCATTGGCCAAGGATGAGGCTTTCCTCTCTCAGCTCGACGCCGTGATGGCCGAGTTCGACGCCTATATGGCCGCCAAGGAGGAGAGGACCGATCCTTCCGTAGCCTATTTCTGCATGGAATACGGTCTGGATACTTCCCTGAAGATCTATTCCGGTGGTCTCGGTATCCTTGCCGGAGACTATCTCAAGGAGACGAGCGACATGAACGTCAACCTCGTCGCCGTCGGATTCCTCTACCGCTATGGATATTTCACGCAGAAGCTTACCGCCTATGGCGACCAGGTGGCCGAGTATGAGCCTCAGGACTTCCTGAAAATACCCGCCCAGCCGGTGCTCGACGCCGATGGCAACTGGATGACTGCCAGCGTCGCATTCCCCGGACGAAATGTCGTTGCACGCATCTGGAAGGTCGGTGTCGGCCGTACCGACCTGTACCTTCTCGATACCGACTGGGAGGCCAACCTCCCCGAGGACCGCTCCATTACCCATCAGCTCTACGGAGGTGACTGGGAGAACCGCCTGAAGCAGGAGATCCTGCTCGGCATCGGCGGTATCCGCGCTCTCCGCGCCCTTGGTATCAGCACCCAGATGTATCATTGCAACGAAGGACATGCCGCATTCATCGGCCTGGAGCGCCTTCGCGAGTACGTGGAGAAGGAGAACCTCGAGTTCGGCGAGGCGATGGAAGTCGTCCGCGCCTCTTCGCTCTTCACCACGCATACTCCTGTGCCTGCCGGACACGATGCCTTCGACGAAGGTCTTCTCCGCAAGTATCTCGGACACTATCCCGCCATACTCAAGATCGACTGGACCACTATGATGTCCCTCGGCAAGACCCATCCCGACGATATCAACGAGAAGTTCTCGATGAGCATCCTCGCCGCGAACATTTCGCAGAACGTCAACGGAGTGTCCATGCTTCACGGAAAGGTCAGCCAGGACATCTTTGCGCATATGTATCCCGGGTATCTTCCCGAGGAGCTTCACGTGAGCTACGTCACCAATGGCGTCCATTATCCCACTTGGGCTGCCAAGGAGTGGAAGATGCTGCATGCCAAGGTCTTCGGTCCCGAGTTCCAGACACATCACTACGACAAGAAGTGCTTCGACGGAGTGTACGAGCTTTCCGACGAGGAGGTATGGACCGTCCGCAAGAAACTCAAGGGCAACCTCGTGAGCAACATCAAGCGCCGTCTGTCCGATCCTCTCGTGTCGGTGCATTATTCGCCCCGTCAGATAGTCACCATCAAGGAGACGCTGCGCGATGACGTGCTGACCATCGGCTTCGCCCGCCGTTTCGCCACTTACAAGCGCGCGACCCTTCTTTTCACCGACCTGAACAGGCTCGACGCCATCGTGAACAATCCCAAGCGTCCCGTGCAGTTCATATTTGCCGGCAAGGCCCATCCTGCCGACAAGGCCGGACAGGACCTGATCAAGCAGATCGTGGAGATCTCGAAGCAGGATCGTTTCATCGGAAAGATCATCTTCGTTCCGGGTTACGACATCACCCTTGCCAAGCGTATGGTCCAGGGAGTCGACGTGTGGCTCAATAACCCTACCCGTCCCCAGGAGGCTTCCGGCACTTCCGGAGAGAAAGCTTCGATGAACGGCGTCATGCATTTCTCCGTCCTTGACGGATGGTGGGTCGAGGGTTATCAGCCGGGTGCCGGCTGGGCTCTGCCCCAGCAGCGCACCTATGACGACCAGGGCTTCCAGAACGACCTGGATTCGGCTACGATCTACAATATCCTCGAGAATGAGATCGTCCCCGCTTACTATGACATCGACAAGGCCACGGGCCTGTCGCCCCGCTGGATCGAGTACATCAAGAATACCATCGCCAAGGTTGCCTGCAACTTTACGACCAACCGCATGCTGACCGACTATATGGAGCAGTACTATGTTCCCCAGGCCAAGCGTGCTGCGACCCTGCTTGCAGACGACTTCAAGGTGGCGCGCGAGATTTCCGCATGGAAGAAGCGCATCGGCCGCCAGTGGCAGAACCTCGAGGTCGTGTCGCACACCCAGCCCGAGGCGTCGTATACCCTTGAGGACGGCAACTTCATGAAGAGCGAGGTCGTGCTGAACCTCGGCGACATCCTCCCGGAGGAGATTGGCGTGGAGATGTTGTTCGTTACTTCTGACAGGAAGGGCAGGATGCACATCCAGGAGAAGTGCGAGTTCTCGCTTGTCGAGTACAATGACGGTGTTGCCAAGTTCCAGGCTTCCATCCTACCCGAGCGCACCGGTATGTACCAGGTGGCGACGCGCATCTATCCCAAGAATGCGCTTCTGCCTCACAGGCAGGACTTCCCGCTTGTGAAATGGCTGTAGTAGCTACAGGATTCTTCGATGGTGTCCATCTCGGACACCGCCTCGTGATAGACACTCTGCTCCGGGCCGCGCATGAGCGCGGGGAGCAGAGTGTGATCGTCACGTTCTGGCCGCATCCGCGCACCGTCCTTCAGAAGGATGCGCGCGAGCTGAGGCTTCTGACTTCTCTGTCCGAGAAGCGGGAGATCCTTTCCTCCCTTGGTGTAGACAGGGTGGAGGTCGTTCCCTTTTCTCGTGAGTTCAGCCGCCTTACGGCTGAAGAGTACTTGCGCGAATGGATTGTCGGCCGGCTCGGCGGCACAGCCGTCGTGCTGGGCTACGACAACCGTATGGGCTCCGACGGCCTCGCGCACGACGCCATCGTGCCCCTCGCCCAGTCTCTCGGCCTCGATGTCATCGAGTGTGGCGCTGTGTCCCATACTCCCCGGACAAGCTCTGAACAGGCGATTTCGTCGACGAAGATCAGGGCGGCGCTGGAGAGAGGGGATGTCGCGGTGGCGGAGTCGATGCTGGGATACCGGTATGGGCTGCACGGCGTAGTGGTGGCAGGGAACCGGCTTGGCCGGACTATCGGCTACCCGACGGCGAACATGCAGCTGTACGAGCCATTGAAGCTCGTGCCTGCGAACGGCGTATACCTTGTCGAGGCGGAGACCCTCGGCCGGCGTTTCCACGGCATGACCAACATTGGCGTGAGGCCGACAGTGTCGGGTTCCGGGGCGCGGACGATCGAAACGCATATATTCGACTTCGACGAGCTGATCTACGGCCTGGACCTCAGCCTGAGGTTCATCGCCAAGATCCGTGACGAGAGGCGTTTCGAATCGCTGGATGCCCTGAAAGGACAACTTACGGACGATGAAGCTATGTGCCGCGCCCTGCTTTCAAAATAAAAGCTGCGAGGAGGATATAATCCGAAATTTTTGTATATTTGCAATGTTGACATAGGGTTCCGCCTCGCGGCGGGACTCTCTTTTAGTTGACTGACCCGGTCCCGGGAGGGACATTATTGATAACTAATTTAAGCTGATTATGGCAGACATTCATTACATGACCGCGGACGGGCTCGAGAAGCTCAAGAAGGATCTCGCCGACGCACTGGCGCAGCGCCCGGTCATCTCGGCGGCCATCGCCGAAGCCAGGGAGAAGGGCGACCTCTCCGAAAATGCGGAATACGACGCGGCCCGCGAAGCCCAGGGCCTCCTCGAGGTAAAGATCGCGAACCTCAAGAACCAGGTGGCCAATGCCAAGGTCATCGACGAGTCCCAGATCGGCACCGACAAGGTGTCCATGATGAACAAGGTGAAGGTCGAGAACCTCTCCATGAAGCGTGTCATGGAGTTTACCATCGTGGGCGAGACCGAAGCCGACTTCTCAAAGGGTCGGCTGGCCGTCACCACCCCCATCGCTAAGGCTCTCCTTGGCCATTCCAAGGGCGAGGTGGTCGAGGCCAAGGTTCCTTCTGGAGTCCTCAAATTCAAGATATTGGATATCAGTCTCTAACGGATTATGGCTACTATTTTTACCCGCATCGCCAAGGGCGAGATTCCCTCGTACAAGTGCGCCGAGAGCGATGATTTCTATGCATTCCTCGATATCAGTCCGCTCGCACCGGGCCATACCCTTGTCATTCCCAAGAACGTGGAGGACGACTATATCTTCCACCTGGACGAGGAGACATATGAAGGCCTTTGGGCATTCGCGCGCAAGGTCGCATTGGCCGTAAAGGCCGCTGTGCCCTGCAAGCGCGTAGGCGTGGCCGTGCTGGGCATGGAAGTGCCTCATACGCACATCCACCTCGTGCCGCTGCAGACCGAGGGCGACCTCGACTTCCGCAAGCAGAAGCCCGTCGTTCCCGAGGATGAGATGAAAAGGATAGCCGCTTCAATCTTAAGTGAATATGAGAAGCTTTAAGATAGTTCTCCTGGGCCTTTGCGCCCTTGTCGCATCCTGTGCCAAGCCTTCCGCCCGCATCGAGGGTACCCTCACCGATGCTCCCGGAAAGCAGGTCATCGTCAAGATGCTGGACATCAACAATTACAAGGTCCTCGACTCGGTCAAGACCGACGCCGCCGGCAAGTATTCGTACAAGGTGCCGGTACAGAAAGGCCAGCCGGAGTTCGTATATCTTTTCTATGGTGACACCAAGATCTCGTCCCTTCTGCTGCAGGAGGGCGATGACGTTAAGATCGTGACCGATACCCTCGGCCGCGGCTCCGTGGTAGGCTCCGTCGAGAGCGAACGTCTCCAGGAAGTCGAGCGCAAGTTCGCCGAGTTCCTCCGCGAGGCCGAGCGCGCCGAGGACAATGCATCCTTCAACCGCTCATACATCAGGTACTATCGCGAGGCGGTCAAGTACGTGATGTCCAACCCCTATTCGCTGACTGTCGTTCCCGTTCTGTTCCAGAATGTCAATTCCGACCTCCCGGTGTTCAGTCAGACTACGGATGCGCTCCATTTCCGCAACGCGCTGGATTCGCTCGTGACCGTGTATCCCGACTCAAAGTATGTCAAGGCTCTCGAGCGTGAGACTACCCGCCGCGAAGGTGTTCTGGGATTCGATTCTATGCTCAGCACGGCTACGGAGGCCGATTATCCTGACATTACGTCCAAGGATGTCAACGGCAACGAAGTTTCCTTGCACAATCTTGACTCCAAGGCCATCATCCTCTTCTTCTGGACGGTGACGGATGCCGAGAGCAAGATCCTGAACCAGGAGACTTACAAGCCGGTCTATGAAGACTATCACGACAAGGGCCTTGAGATCTTTGCCGTGTCGCTCGATACCGACAAGGCCGCCTGGGCCAGCGTGGTCCGCAGCCAGGAGTTGCCTTGGGTCAATGTCAACGACGGACTTGGTGCGGCTTCTCCCGCAGCTACGTATTACAACATTACGTCCCTGCCGAAGGCATTCCTTATCCTTGACGGCCAGATCGTCGACCGCCGGATCGAGGGCGAGAAGGCTCTCCGCCGCGAACTTGACAAGGTCCTTAAGTAGCTCGGACCTGGAGGGCAGTGTAAACCCTCTGGACGCACCTCACCGGAGGTAATGCCAGATGACAAACGGGAACAGAATCAGCGATTCTGTTCCCGTTTTGCTATATTTCCTTCGAAAAAAGCACAAACACGCCTTATTTGTGCTTTTTTTAGGGATGATGTGGGGTCAGAAGAGCTTTTTTCTGGGGACGGTGGCGATGAACTCCTTGAGGTAGAAGGGCTCGAAGTAGGCGGTGTCCTCGAAGCGGCGGGCGTCCCAGGCGGAGAAGGCGGGGCGGAGCATCGCCGAAGTCTTCGGGCAGCACTGGACGAAATAAGCATTGGGATGGCTTAAGGCTTCGCGGCATTTGCCGGCGCCGTCGCCGATGAACAGCACCGGGCCTTCGGCCAGCAGGTCGGCGAAAGAGGCGGATGCCACAGCGTGGGTACCGGCGGTAGGAATGGAGGTGGCATGGTTCTCGGCACCGACGGCCTGGTTGAGCGATTCGATGACCTGAGGACGGGTGTCGGTGAGCTGGCGTCCGTCGGGGGTGAAGACGGCGGTATAGACCTCCATTCGGCGGGCGTCGACCATAGGGACGACGTAGCGGCAGCCTTCAGGCAGGAGCCCCTCGTCGGCAGCTTGGTACACAAGGGTGTCGAGGGTGCCGACTGCGATTAGCGGGATGCCCGCTCCGAAGCAGAGGCCCTTGGCGGTTGAGACGCCCACGCGAAGGCCGGTGTAAGAGCCCGGGCCTTTGCTGACGCAGACGGCGTCGCAGTCGCGCACGCCGAGGCCCTGAGCGTCAAGGATGTCCTTGACGAAGGGCGCCGTGAGCGACGCCTGCGCCCGCGGCGTCTCGCTTTCCTTGTACGCTACGATCCGCCCGTCCTTGGCGAGCGCGACCGAGCAGAGCGCTGTGGAAGTCTCTATCAGAATGATCCTTGCCATGGTCTATTGCTTGAGCAACAATTCCTTGAGATAAGGGAATATCATGTACGCGATATCGCGGATGGGAGCATACAATACCGATTCGTCTAGCACCTTCTCTTCGACGAATTCGAACTTGACGTTGAGGGTGTCGAAAAGAATGATGAGAATACCGATGATGAGCCCGGCCTTGAGCAGTGCGAACACCAGTCCGAGGAGCCGGTCGAGCCAGCCGAGCATTACCAGCTTGGTCACACCTGTCAGTATCTTGCTCAAGACGAAAAGGACCAGCACCACGGCCACCATTATCACGGCAAAACTAATGACGTTCATCACTGTCTCAGAAACCTCGAAATACGGCTTGAGCCAGTCACTTACGACAGTAGAGAACTTGAATGCAAGCCACGCTCCGAGAATGAGCGAAACTAGTGCTATGACCTGCTCGATGAAACCCTTGGTAATCCCGCTGATGATTGCAGGAAGGAAACAGATCAGAATTATGATGTCGGGCGTGCTCATTGTTTTGTTAAAAACGCATGGATTGATTATATTTGCAGACTATAAAAAGGACTGCATCCGGACGGAGTCCGGGATGCAAAATTAGACAAAAAATATGACATTCAAAGAGTATAAGGGCTTGGATCTGGTCTCGATCGGAAATGACATTCTGGAGAAATGGAAGAAGGATCATGCGTTCGAGAAATCCCTTGAGGTAAGGGAAGGCGCTCCCGAGTTCGTTTTCTTCGAGGGCCCGCCGTCCGCGAACGGCATGCCTGGCATCCACCATGTCATGGCCCGTTCCATCAAGGACTCGATCTGCCGTTATAAGACCCAGTCCGGCTTCAAGGTGAACCGCCGTGCAGGTTGGGACACCCATGGCCTCCCCGTAGAGCTTGGTGTCGAGAAGAAGCTCGGCATCACCAAGGAGGACATCGGCACCAAGATCAGCGTCGAGGACTACAACGACGCCTGCCGCAAGGAAGTCATGAAATATACCGCCGAGTGGCGCAACCTCACCGAGCGCATCGGCTACTGGGTCGATATGGACGACCCTTATATCACCTACGACAACCGTTATATCGAGACTCTCTGGTTCCTCTTGAAGGATATCTATGAGAAAGGATATTTGTACAAGGGCAAGTCCATCCAGCCGTATTCGCCCGCCGCGGGCACCGGCCTGAGCTCGCACGAGCTCAACCAGCCGGGCTGCTACCGCGACGTCAAGGACACGACCGCGGCGGTGCAGTTCGAAGTGATCCGCGACGGACGCTCCGAGGCCCTCTTCGAGGGTGAGCTTCCGCTCTATATACTCGCTTGGACCACGACTCCCTGGACACTTCCGTCCAATACAGCCCTTTGCGTCGGACCCAACATCGACTATGTCAGGGTGCGTTCGTTCAATCCCTATTCCGGCAAGGAAGCCGTCTATCTGTTGGCCAAAGCCCTCGTTCCTGCGTGGTTCAACGCCAAGGCCGCCGAGCTTCCGCTTGACGCATACAAGCCCGGAGACAAGCTCGTCCCTTATGAGGTCCTCCCCGGAGAGTACAAGGGCACGGACCTTCTCGATATCCGTTACAACCAGTTGATCCCGTGGTTCCTTCCTGACGTAGGCGCTTTCCGTGTCATCCCCGGAGACTATGTCACCACCGAGGACGGTACCGGCATCGTACATATCGCTCCCACCTTCGGTGCGGACGATATGAAGGTCGGCAAGGCCGCCGGCGTGCCGCCGCTCATGGTCATCGACCGCAATGGTGACCCGCAGGCCCAGGTGGACTACCAGGGCCGTTTCTACCGTCTCGAGGACCTCGACCCGAAGTACGTGAAGGAACGTGTCAGCCCGGACTATGCCGAGTGGGCGGGACGTTATGTCAAGAACGCCTATGACCCGACCCTCGGTCCCGACGACCCTACCCTCGACATCGACCTCAGCGTGATGCTCAAGTCCCAGGGCAAGGCCTTCAAGATCGAGAAGCACGTCCATACATATCCCCACTGCTGGCGTACCGACAAGCCCGTGCTCTATTACCCGTTGAACTCTTGGTTCATCAAGGCCACCGCCGTGCGCGAGCAGATGATGGCTCTCAACGAGCAGATCATGTGGAAGCCCGAGGCCACCGGCACCGGCCGTTTCGGCAAATGGCTGGAGAATATCCAGGACTGGAACCTCAGCCGCAGCCGCTACTGGGGCACTCCGCTGCCCATCTGGCGCAGCGAAGACGGCAAGGAGGAGAAGTGCATAGGTTCCGTCCAGGAACTTTACGCTGAGATAGAAAAGGCCGTCAAGGCCGGCATCATGTCCTCCAATCCGCTTGCGGACAAGGGATTCGATCCCATGGACATGAGTCTGGAGAACTACAATAAGATAGACCTTCACAGGCCTTACGTGGACAATATCTTCCTGGTCAGCGACAGCGGCCGCAAGATGGTTCGCGAGAGCGACTTGATCGACGTTTGGTTCGACTCCGGTTCCATGCCATACGCTCAGGAGGGCCTGCGCAGCCTCGGCAGCGAGAAGTTCGGCTGCACGGCCGACTTCATCGCCGAGGGTGTCGACCAGACCCGCGGCTGGTTCTATACCTTGCACGCCATCCATACCATGGTCAGCGGCACCCCCGCCTTCAAGCGCGTTATCTCCAACGGTCTCGTGCTGGACAAGAACGGAGACAAGATGTCCAAGCGTCTCGGCAACGCCGTCGATCCGTTCAAGGCCCTCGACACCTATGGCCCCGATGCTCTCCGCTGGTACATGCTCACCAACGCCCAGCCTTGGGACAACCTCAAGTTCGACGAGGCCGGTGTGGTGGAGGTGAGCCGCAAGTTCTTCGGCACGCTCTACAACTGCTATTCGATGTTCGCGCTTTACGCGAATATCGACAAGTTCGACATCTCGGCGCCGCAGGTGCCGTACTCTGCCAGACCGGAGTTCGACAAGTGGATTATCAGCCGGCTGAACACCCTTGTCAAGGGTGTCGTCGCCGCCTATGAAGATTACGATATTACGCTGGCGGGACGTCTGATCCAGGATTTCGTCGGAGACGATCTCTCCAACTGGTACATCCGCCTGAACAAGAAACGCCTCTGGGGCTCCGGGCTTGCCTCTGACAAGCTTGCTGCATACCAGACCCTCTACGAGGTTCTGAAGGACGTGGCGTTGCTCGCCGCTCCGATTGCGCCTTTCTATATGGACAATCTCTGGTGCGACCTCGTGCCCGACACCGACAGCGTGCATTACCAGCCTATGCCGAAGAGCGACGCTTCGCTCATCGACACCGCTCTCGAAGAGAGGATGGCGCTGGCTCAGCAGGCATCTTCGATGGTGCTCGCGCTCCGCAAGAAAGCCGGCATCAATGTCCGCAAGCCTCTGGCCCGCCTTCTCATCCCTGTGATCAACGACTCGGTCAAGGACAATCTCGAGAAAGTCAATGGCATCCTCCTGACGGAGGTCAATGTCAAGGAGGCGGAGTTCATCCAGGACACCACCGGCATCATCACCAAGAAGATCAAGCCCAATTTCAAGACTTTGGGCAAGGTCTATGGCAAGCAGATGAAGGAAATCGCCGTAGCGTTCGGCGAGCTCTCGCAGCAGGCCATTACCGACATCCAGTCGGCGGAGACCGCCGGCCAGCCTTACACGCTCGCCCTTGCCGGCGGCGACGTCGTCCTCAACCCCGGCGACTATGTAATCTCTTCGGAGGATATGCCGGGCTGGCTCGTCGCTTCCGAGGGCTCCCTCACGATCGCCCTCGACATCGCGATCACGCCCGAGCTCCGCGCTGAGGGCACTGCCCGCGAACTAGTCAACCGCATCCAGAACATCCGCAAGGACAGCGGCTTCGACGTCACTGACAAGGTCGGTGTAGTGATCTACGCCGATGGCGACGAACTCGCCCAGATCCGCGAGTCCCTCGCGTCGTTCGGCGAGTATCTCTCCGGCCAGACGCTGGCGCTGTCAGTGGACAGCGACGTCCTGGCCGCAGCCCCGGCCGATGCCTCCGAGGTCGAGTGGAATGACGGCAGCATCAAGATCAAAGTCACCAAACTGAATAACCAACCTACTGATAGAATTATGACTGAACAGAACAAAAAGGTCGAGGAGACCATCGAGAAGACCCGTTACAGTGACGAGGAACTCGCTGAGTTCAAGGAAATCATCCTTGAGATGCTCGCCAAGGCCAAGGCGGAGTATACTACATTGCGCGGCACTGTTATGCGTACCTCCAGCAACGATATCGAGGATACCTCCCCTTCGTTCAAGACCGTCGAGGATGACGGCGCCAACCAGCTTTCCAAGGAGGAAGCCAGCCAGCTCGCAGCACGCCAGTACAAGTTCATACAGAACCTCGAGGCCGCCCTTGCCCGTATCGAGAACAAGACCTATGGCATCTGCCGCGTGACCGGCAAGCTCATCCCCAAGGAGCGTCTCCGTCTCGTCCCTCACGCCACCCTTACGGTCGAGGCAAAGGAAATGCTGGCCAAGAACGGCAAGAGATAGACTTGGATGGAAAAGTCGGAAGGCCGTAAACTCGTCATTCTGGGCATCATGCTCGTGGTCATCGACCAGGTCATCAAGATCCTGGTCAAGACCAACATGGGCCTGGGCGAGCATTTCGACGTCATTGGCAATTGGTTCAAGATCCTGTTCGTGGAGAATGAAGGCATGGCATTCGGCTGGGCCTTCGGAGGCAAGGTCGGCAAGCTGATACTGTCCGTCTTCCGCATCTGCCTGTGCACGGCTCTGGTGCTTTGGATCCGGAGCATGTGCCGCAAGAATGCGGCGGCGCGGCGGGACGGCAAGGCCGCACCCATCCCCAAAGGGGTGCTGGTCGGCCTTACGCTCATCACCGCCGGCGCCTTCGGCAACATCATCGACAGCATCTTCTACGGCGTCATCTGGGGCTATGCCCCGTTGCTTTTCGGAAAGGTCGTGGATATGTTCTATTTCCCGCTGTGGACCTGGCCCGACTGGGTGCCCCTGATGGGAGGCGACATCTTCTTCGAGCCGGTCTTCAACTTTGCCGACAGTTGCGTGACGGTCGGTGCCTTCTATCTGATCCTTTTCCAGTTCAAGTTCTTCACCAAGAGTGAAGACTGATTTTGCGGGGCAAAAGAATTTGCATATCTTTGCACGCACAAATATGGTGAGTTGGCCGAGTGGTCGATGGCGTTGGTCTTGAAAACCAATGAACTGCAAGGTTCCGGGGGTTCGAATCCCTCACTCACCGCTTCAAAGCCAGCTGCCGCTGGCTTTTCGCGTTTCGTTCGGGATTCCATCCTTCTTTCCCCCGCCGCTTTGCGGCTGCCCCCAGGGGCATTGCCGATTCCGCTTCGCTTCATCGGGTGCCTCCCGGTCGTCGCATCGCTCCTCCCTCCCGGCACGGCGCTGATGCGCCTTCGCTCCGCTCAAAGCCCGCCGAAGGCGGGCAGGGATAGCGCAAGCGGCCGTAGGCCGCGAAGCGGAATCCCTCAGGTGAGTGAGGGATAGCGGCGCATTCGCGCCCTCGCTTCGCTCGGAATTCCCTGCAAAGCTTCTTCGGTTCGACAACTTGTACAGCGAAATGGCTCTAAACGGGGCTTTGGAGCCCGCGGGGAGGGTCGGTTCTACTGGTACTCCAGGCCTTTGACGGAGATACCGATGTTGATAGGGACGTACTCGAGCTTGGCCAGGGAGGATTCCCGATAGTAGCTGCTCTTGAAATAAATGTTGGTGTATAATTCCATGTCCGTAGGGTTGCGCTCGGACTCAGGTGTCTCCTGAAACCTGCGTACTGCGTCCATATCGCAGTCAACCAGTGAAAAGGATATAAAATAGTCCCCCGGTTCCAGCAGGATGGACTCTTCCGGCTGGATGTCGAAATCCTGTCTGTCGTCGGATACGGAGACTTCGGTATAGATCGGCTTGTGCAGGATGTTGATGAACTCTTTCGGCTCTCCCTCGATGCGATAGATATTGATCGATACGACACATCCGGGAATCCTGTTGCCAGTAATCGTGAACAGGATGTCTTTGATCAGGAACGGTTTACGTGCCCTCGCGACAGATCCCACTTCCTTTCCCTTGTCTATACCGTCCCGTGCATCGAAACCCCCTTGGGCTCCCAGGAATCTTGTTCCGGGTCGGAGAAGGTATTTTTCCTTGGTTTTGCCCCCGATGAAAACGGCAGGAGGCAGTTCGGAGTCCTTCAGTACGATTACCACATCATCCTGCTGCCCGGAAATGGGATAATGTCCTGTCTGGTAGGATACGTGGTGGAATTCCAACGTATCGGCAGGAACATCGATTTCGAAGCGGCCGTCCACGGTAGAGACGGTACCGATGCCGTATTTTGGGATACCCACGTGGACATATTCAACGGCTTCGCCCTTTTCATCGACGATCCTTCCGCGTACGGGGAAGCGCTTCTGTGCGTAAATGCAAGCGGGAAGGAGCAGAAGCGCCAATAGAAGTCTGAACCTCATACAGCAATTCATTCCGCGTAGATATCATCTTCCATCTCAGTGCCTTCCGGATCGGGTTGGTAGTCCAGGATATCGCCCGGGAGACATTCCAGTACCTTGCAGAGTTTGTTGAGCGTCGAAAAGCGGATGGCGCGGCCTTTCCCCGTCTTGAGTAGGGAAAGGTTGGTCATGGATATTCCGATTTTTTCGGAGAGTTCCGAGAGCTTCATGTGGCGCTCCCAGAGCATCTTGTCGAGATTGACGGTGATCATATCGCGAGGCTGCTGTCTTTTGCGGTGAGGTAGGCGATTTTGTAGAGTCCTGCGAAAAACAGTACGATGAGAGGATAGAATAGGGTATTCCCGTCAAGTATGGACATTTGACATCCACTGATCACGTCATCGTAGTTGGATTGGACGAATGTCGCAAGGGCTGTGACCAGAGCGGTCCAACGTAGGAGGGAGACGTTGGACCTGGGGAATATCTCTCCATTCTTCAACGATCGGTTCGTTCGTACCAGGAAGATCCAGCAGAAGATATAGAGGAGGGCAGTTGCGATGAGCCTGCCGGCGATGATGAAGACCTGCCAGGCGATCTTGTCCTGGTTCCAGACAATGGTCTTATGGATCCAAAGCTGATCAATGGTCTTGGCATAGATGAAGGCGAAGTAAGCCGTAGCGAAAAACAGTATGGCAATGGAAAGCCACTTGATGCTTCTTTGAGTCGAATTGTTCATATCGTTGTCTTTTTCTGTCGGAGACCCTAAAGACAAAGATAATGCCAATTTTACGAAAAACATAAAATTCCTATACGAATTTCGTAAAATCAGTCTGGTTCATGCATCCATTTTTATCGTGGTACTCCTCCCAGAGAGTCTGCCCAACGTTCGGTCCAGAAAGAGTAATAGTTACGGCGCGGCCGGCTCGCCCATAGAATGGACGGAAGGCCGATTATGGGAAGGTAGAGCCAGCCCAGCATCAGGGACTGGCGTGTGTGACCCCACTCGTGCATCTTCTCAAATTCGTCGTTACGATACTTGTCGTTCATTATGATGTAGCGTCCCAAGGAGATCCCTCCGGGAATGCCGGGAGAATAGTGCAACCTTACGCCGCGGAAGTCGTGGCCATTGCGGGCTCTAAAATACAACGCTAGAATCACTCCCAGAATGTTCTGGGGGAGTTGCCATACATAGAGAAGGATGGATAGGATTGTATGAGTCTTATCCATTATAGTGAATACATAGTGTCATTGGACGTGTATTTCCATTGCAAATATAGAAAAAGTGTCGAAAGGAAACCATTTACTGTTAACCATCTTCTCCCGTGGATGATTCACAAAGTATAACACTTATGAAGACAATATGGAGCTGGAGGTGATGAAATATTGTGTATAAATACTTAAATTTGACTCGAAAGCTTCCAAAACAATATTTGCTTGATCATGATTATGCGTAAACTGACCAGACTCCTGACGGCAGCCCTGATGATGATGGCGTGGGCGTGCGAAAGCCCTAACAATCCAGAGCCCGATCCCATACCGACACCGACTCCTACTCCAACACCGACTCCGGTCGAAGTTTCTTCGGTTTCTCTAAACCAGACCTCTGTCGGCCTTGTCATTGGTGAGACGGTCACTCTTTCGGCAACGGTATCTCCCAGTGATGCAACGGACAAGAACGTGACGTGGTCGAGTTCAGACTCCAACGTTGCATCCGTCACCGACGGAACCGTCAAAGGCATTGCCCTCGGATCTGCAATCATCACTGCGGCGGCGGGTGACAAGAAAGCCAGTTGTACTGTCATCGTGGTCAATGGAGGTTTCCCGGAGGGAGAATTACCGTCAAGCACTGAGATCTGGTATACGACAAGTGATGACAAACCGATAACCCTTGTCAACGATCAAGGTTCCTGTATCCTCGCTTCAAATACTTATAGAAACGGAATGGGTGTCCTGAGTTTCCAGAGCCCTTTGACCAGTATCGAGCTCCCCTTGACAAGCAAAGATGACGATGGTTTACGCTTGACTGGCATACTGATTCCGGAAGGGGTGGAGCGGATAGGGAAGGACTTCCTCCTTCGCGTTCCCAACATCAAGGAATTCAGGATTCCTTCTTCCCTTACCTCCACGGGAGCGCTCATATCATTGAATAAATCGTCTTTGGAACGCTTTACTGGCCATCATGTCTCAGATGACGGGCGTTGTGTCATCATCGATGGCATTGTCTATGCCTTTGCTCCCGCAGGCCTTTCTTCGTACGAGATACCGTCTGGCGTAGTCCGGATTGCCGAAGGCGCCTTTGCTTTGACGCAGGAGCTTAAATCCGTAGTTATTCCCGATGGGGTAACTGCAATGGAGCGGGAGTGCTTCAGCCGTTCGAACTTGGAATCAGTCACGATCCCTGCGTCCGTCAATGCAATGGATGTGTATGCCTTCCTTCAGTGTCCGAATCTGAAGAATCTGCGGGGTGACAGTCACTTCATCTCTGCAGACAGGAAGTTCCTCTACGATGCTGATGCCTTTTACCCGATGACGCTCTTCTTTTTCGCCGGGCGTGACGATGTCTCATATGAGATTCCGGAAGGAATCTGTTCCATAGAGAATTATGCTTTCCATGGTTGCATTAAACTCAAAAGCTTAACTTTCCCGGAGAGTCTCGAATACATCGCGGGGGTCGCGTTTGAGGGATGCGACAATCTTGAGGCCCTGCATGGGAAGCACGTCACTTCGGACGGCAAAGGTTTCGTGGCTGACGGCAAACTTCAATTCCTGTTGTCCACCATCAGCGATGATTATGTGGTCCCAGATGAGGTGACAGCACTCGGTAACAATATCTTCAACGGCAGGAGCACTCTCAGGTCCGTTACTATAGGGGATCAGGTCACTTCCATCGGCGACTATGCCTTTTCGAATTGCCCTGCGCTCAAGACAGTTACCCTGTCTGCCAATTTAAATAAAATCGGATACAATCCTTTCCTGCGCTCAAGAGAATTGGAATCGGTTTATTTCCGAGGCATCCTTCCGCCTACTGTCAGTTCGATACAGGGGACTGAAAACCCCAAACTGACCATCTACGTTCCTGACCGGGCCATCAAATTATACACCGAGGATAAGCAGTGGGAGATGTATTGGAGTGTCATGAAGCCGTATAAGTATAAGGATCTGCCTGAACCTGACTTTTACTTGTCCAGTGATTATTCCAAGGAGGGAGAGGTGGCTGTCTATCAAAAGGCTTCGAAAGGGAATGGCATTGACATCGTCTTCATGGGGGACGCCTATTCCGACCGTCAGGTAGCGAACGGCATGTACCGCCGCGATATGGAGGCCTGCGTCGAGCAGTTCTTCGCCGTAGAGCCATACAAATCTTTCCGGAATCTTTTCAATATCTATTTCGTCACTACCGTTTCCGCTACGGAAGGATATGAGAGGGGTGGCCGGAGCCTCGGGACTTATTTCGGCAACGTAACATATATGGGTGGTAACAATGATAAGTGCTTCGAACTTGCCCGCAAGGCTGTCAAGGATGACAAGCGGATGGATGAAGTCCTGATCCTGGTCTGCGGTAATCAAGACCTTTCGGGTATAGTCTACATTAACGGTTCCTGCACTTTCTACGAACCCCAGTCGTGGACGGGGCGGGATTACGCCTGCGGCCCTGCAGTGACGTATTTCACGAAGCAGGATGAGGCTTTTGAAAGGACAGGCGAAGTGCTCAGGCATGAAGCCGGGGGGCACGGATTCGCCAAGCTGGCTGATGAGTATCATTATTCCGGTACGGTCTCATCGAGTGACAAGAACCTGATCCTGGCACGCTCGGCCCATATGTGGTATTCCAATGTGGACATAACCTCCGACCGCGCCAAGGTGAAATGGGCGAAGTTCCTGGCCGATGAACACTATAAGGATGAAGTGGGTATATACGAGGGTGGTTTCACATACGAGTACGGTGTATGGCGTCCTTCGGAGAACAGCATCATGAATGACAACCGCGGCGGATTCAATGCACCTTCGCGCTATACTATCTGGTACCGTATCCACAAACTGGCATATGGCAGCAGCTGGAAGGGGACCTTCGAGGACTTCGTAGCTTTCGATAAAAAGTAATACGATTACTCATCATCGTCACCCCTTACTCTTCCTGTGAAGGTCGGAAGGGGTGGCGTTGAACTCCTTGGTGAAGCATCTGGTGAAATACTTCGGATCGTTGAAGCCGACCTCGTAGGCTATCTCGGAGATATTCATGTCTTCGTTCGTGCCGTTGCAGATCATCTCTTTCGCGACGTTCAGACGGTATGTCCTTATGAACTGCGCGATGGACTGTCCGAGAGTCTGCTGAATCTTCTCATTCAGCATGCTGCGGCTCATACCCATCGCGTCCGCAAGGGTCTGGACGTCCAGAGCGGGATCTTTATACTTTTTCTGAATGGCTTCCAGCAACTTGATGGAGAAGTCGGATTCCCTGTTTGACAATATGCCGGAGGAAAGTGTGTTGTGACTCGCGATCATTTCATTCTGCTTCTGCAGAAGGGCGTTCTGCTCGGAGAGCTCCTTCGCCCTTCTCTCAAGCTCCTCTTTCTGTTCCTTCAGTTCTTTTGTCTGCCTGTCCACTTCCTGTTGCAGCAGGTCTTTTTTCCTGTTGATGGATTTGGTGTACCATCGTACAAACAATTCTACCATCAAACCGAAGAACACCAGGACGATAAGACGGAACCACCATCTTTTGTACAGGACGGGCTTGACGTAAAGGAGCTTTTCATCCTGTGACAACACATTTCCGTTCTTGTCGACCGCACGTATCTGGATCTTGTAGTTTCCTCCCGGGATGTGCCCGAATTTGACATGCGTGTCGTTTTCAAAGACGGGGGACCAGTCCTTGTCTATCGGCAGCAACCTGCTTTCATAAATGAAATCCGCCCCCATGCAGTATGACAGGTCTGAGAATTTCAGCGTAAAATCGCTATCCTTTTCGTCCTTGCTTATGACATCGGAAAGTGAGAGATTGTGGAACACGTCCTTTGAGTAGTATCCCGAGATGGCAACCTCCGGCTTGTTGGCGTATTCGTTCGACACGTAGCTGGAGCGCAGGATGCTGAAACCGCCTCCTTTCAACCCCATATAGATCGTCCCGTTGCTTACTTTAGTGATACTGTTTTCGCAGAATGCCATAGACTTGAGTCCGTCGTTAATGTCATAGCTGTCGATCTCTCCTGTCTGCGTGTCAAGACGCGAGAGACCGTTCTCAGTCGTAACCCACAAATAGACTCCGTCCAGCAGCATGCCGTTGATCTGATTGTCCGCCAGACCTTCATTTTCCGAATAGACCGTTATCTCCGGCTTTTCTGACATGAAGTTGTCCACTCTTAGTACGCCATTCCCGTAAGTACCGGCCCAGATTGTATTTCCGTCAGGAATCAGAGACATGCAGACGGGAAGATCCGACAATACTTTTGACTCCAAGGTCTTAAGATCTATGATGTTAATACCGTCACGATTGCTCACCCACAGTTTGTCTGATACGATGCATGCTCCCAGACAGGTAGACAATTTCGCCGGGTATTCGAGAAACGATGAATTGGCAAGATCATAGATATACAACCCGTTGCGGGCAGTAATCCATATATAATCATTGACGCTGTCATAGACCATTCCGAGTACGACGTCGATATTCTTGGCTACATCCGACAGATGTCCGTCCGGAACGTGAACAATGTCCGGACTGGACATATTGATATAGTTGAGGTGGCCGTCCACGGTTCCTGCCCATATCCTGCCACGCCCGTCTTCGCAGAATGCGGTTATGGAATTGCCCAGGAGAGAGGAATTGTCAGTATTGTAATTCCTGAACACCAAATCTCCCACCTGCCTGCACAGGCCGTATCCTGTAGCGGCAAGCCACAGTACGCCTTCGCTGTCGGTATAGAGTGCCCTGACCGGTGTCGAAGGAATGCGGGTTGTCGTGGTCTCTATTCCTGAAAGATTTGTGATATGGAGACTTTTTTTCTGTAGTATTACCAGACCTTCCGCTTCGAGTCCAACCCAGATCTGCCTGTTCCTGGTGGCTATGCTGCGCACTATCTCTCCCGGCAGGATCTGATTCCCATAATCATTTGTGCGTGAACCGTATGTGTCGAACGAATGATTCACCGGATTGTAAACGCAGACTCCTCCCAATGTCCCTATCACGATCTCATTGTCCGGAGTCAGGCACAGTCCGGTAACTTCATTGTTCGATAAAGAGTGGTTGTCGGATTCGGAGTGCTTGAAGCAAGTATAATTACCGGAGGCAATATCAACTCTGTATAAGCCGTTCATCGTTCCTATCCACACGTCGTTCCCGGAGCGTAGGAACGCCGTTGCCCTGTTGTCTTCACCGATGAAAAGCCCCGGAAGTATTTCAGACGTAAGGAGTCCCGTACCCTCTATCCGTCTGACCTTGTAGAAATGGCCGTTGAGCGTTATCCACACGGAGCCGTCATTCTCTACATCTCCAACTTTGGGCATTAGATTGTCATTTGTGACATTGCATTGCAGGGAATCAACAATGAATCTGCTGCCATCGTCAGAAAATGCCACCCTGAACAACTTGTCGTTTGACGTGAACCACATGCATCCTTTGGAGTCCGTCCTTAAAGCGGCGGGAGAATGCGATTTGCGCCAAGCCTTTGACATACCCGGGAAATCCCCCAACAGTGTGAGGGATTCCATATCCATGATATCCATACCGCCCGCTCCCGGGACCCATAACCTTCCGAAAGGATCTTCACGGCACTGGCTGATAATGTCTCCTATGG
>JAEEGJ010003004.1_pt1 | contig 71071 bp, 71 predicted proteins | sample 8958761 | NCBI WGS metagenome assembly JAEEGJ01 (sample SAMN16246546, study PRJNA631951) | gut metagenome | biome: gut microbiome; feature: rumen; material: RS-attached | host: Bos | place: Iran: Karaj | collected 2018-10 | reverse complement strand
ATGTATGGATAATCCAATCAAACCAATAAGCTTTGCTTAATTCGTATTCAATAATTCTTTGGGAGAAACTATATGATTGATGGAAGTGTCAATTGTAGTATGTCAAAAAGTATGTCAAAACGAATTTTTATGATATATACCAAGTGCCAAAGCCCATAAAATCAACGTTTTTACATTTTTTCGATTACTTCAAATCCGGCTCACGCCTCTTCGTGGAGAGCTCAAATCCTCAGTAATTATGTGGGTTTGAGCCCTTCTTCTTTTTGAAAATGTTGGGGTACAAGTGAGGTACAAACTTTTTTATACAATTAAGCTTGGACCTGCGATAGGAATTTGACGTTTGTAATTGACTAAATATGAAGCCGATGCGCTAAAAAACGCACATTGAAAATTTTAGTATGCTATTATAAGAGTGAGTATATTTACCAGTCGCTATAAAACCTATTATTGGAGACATGTTATGTTCGGAACAGGAACCAAAAAAATGTTAAATATGCTGATACTGGATATTCTTAAAGAGTATTCCGACAGCGAACACAGATTACTGCAGCAGGATATTATAGATCTTCTGGAATCCAACTATGGAATAGGTTGTGAAAGAAGAGCAGTAAAGAACAATATAGTCTCTCTTCGTGAGATGGGATACGATATAGCTGAGAAAAAGGGATATTATCTAAGAACCAGGGAATTTACTGATGCCGAACTGAGAATGCTTATAGATGGTGTGTTTACATCCAAAGCCATTACTGACAAAGAAGCGCATCAGCTTGTAAAAAAACTGGAAAAGCATTCGAATAAATACTTTAAGGCACATGTATCACATATTCACACTACATCAAGTGGCAAGAATACAGAAAATCAATATGTCATGGATTCAATAGCCGCTATTGATACCGCGATATCTAAAGGAAAGAAGATTGCATTTACATATTTACAGTACGGGATAGATTTCAGACTTCATCCCAAAAGAAGCATGAAATATGTCGTAAGTCCTTATCAGATGTTCAGTCATAGGGGAAGATATTATCTGGTTGGAAACTGTCCGGAATATGATAACATATCACATTTCAGGCTAGATAGGATAACGGATGTTGAGATCCTTAAAGAAAATAGAAAGCCTATGAAGGCTGTAAAGGGACTGGAAAATGGATTAAACATTTCAGAATATATAGCGGAGCATGTGTATATGTATACAGGTGATAGCATACATGTGAAGTTACGTACTAATGAGAACCTTATGGATGCTCTTGTAGACAGTTTTGAGACGGGATTCAGGGTAAGTTACGGAGAAGACGATAATATCATAGCCAGTCTCAAATGCAATCCGGATGCATTCTTTTACTGGGCTATGCAATATGGTCAGAATATAGAAGTTTTGGAACCAGAAAGTATGAGAGATCGGATCAGACAGGCTTCTTTGGAAATCCATAAGAAATACATATAAAGAGAATCAGATTAAAAGCATGGTTACGAAAGCGATGTGCAAATATAGGTACATCGCTTGTTTTATTATGTGATCAAAAGTATCAAGAACAAAGCACATAGAATTAGAATCACGAGGGAATAATAAATGAATCATGATCATTGGGATTTAGACCTTTTCGTAGAAAATGGTCGTACAAGAACAAGTTTTTATTCATATGTTGTTGACGATGGCTGGAATCTGCCACGTGAGGTGATTGAAGAGATAAACTATAAAATAGTACGATCACAAAAAGAAGCATATAGGGATGTTTTAACACAGAACAAACAGCACAAAGGTAACTGGCTGACAATGGATGTCGCAAATAAATATGCTGATGAGGCGTGGTTTTATATAGTTAAGAATGATGGTCAGTATATTCGTGAGGTCAGAGAGTTTGGTAAAGAACTTCAGGACAAGTACGGCGTAACAGAACTGGAAGCCATTAATATACTCTTTGAAAATAATGTTGATGATTATGTAGAAAAGTATTATCGAATAAAGAATCTGATACCGGTTAGCGTGAACCAACAAAGGATTTGCGATATGGTGGTGGCGGAATACTTATTTGCGTAGAAATAGTTAATATATGAAAATTGGAAACAAGAATACGTATCCTTACAGGTTCAGCAGATTCGGCGATGTGCTAAAAAGCGCACATCGCTTGTTTTATTATGTGATTGAAAACGCACATAAGTCATTTGAAAGAGAGGGCATGATATGAAGGATTATTTTGAGGAGATCAAAGGATACGAAGATATAAAAAGAGAACTCTTAATCATAAGTGATATGTTAAACAATCAGGAGGTTTATAAAGATATGGGTGCTGGGCTTAATGAAGGACTGATCCTTAGCGGAAGACCTGGTACCGGTAAGACAACGATGGCAAATTGCCTGATCCGTTCAACAGGAAGAAAAGCTTATGTTTGCCGAAAGAAGGCGTCTGATGGAGAATTCATAAAGACTGTAACTGATACTTTTGCAGATGCTAAGCAGAATACACCGTCAATAGTGTTACTTGATGATCTTGACAAGTTTTCTGATCGGGATGAAGGGTGTGACGCAGAGGAGTTTGTAACAGTACAATCATGCATAGATGAAGTAAAAGGATCGGATGTGTTTGTTGTTGCAACGGCTAATAACATCAGAAAAATACCCGATTCGTTATTGAGAGCCGGAAGACTTGGGAAAAGACTGAAGGTTCGTTTGCCGAAGAAGAATGAGTCTAAAGAGATCGTAAAGCATTATCTTTCTGGATCAGATAAGTTTGATGAGCTCGATGAAGAATCCATAGCCAGAATGCTTACTGGAGAATCCTGCGCCACGCTGGAAAATGTAATAAACAATGCAGCGATCAAGGCAGCTTATAGCAGACAGAAAAAGGTGACAATGCAAAATGTTATAGATTCCTGTCTGGATCTGATCTTTGATGCACCAGAGTGTGCCGACCAGTTACCCGAGAATATCCGCAGGAAAATAGCATATCACGAGGCAGGACATTCATTAATATCAGAGCTGCTTGATCCGGGAAGCGTAAGTATTATTTCGATCAGAAAAACAAACAGTGGTGACTACGGTTTTGTAAGGTATTGCAGGTCTGATGAAATGGATGACACCAGTGAGGAATATAATGAATATATAATTAGAGCTTCATTGGCAGGAAGGGCTGCAACCGAATTGGTATTTGGGGAAACCGATATGGGTGCCAACGCAGATCTTCATAATGCTTTCCGCAGGGCTAAGAGTCTTGTAGATAACCAATGTATGTTTGGTTTCCAGAACTGGATAGAAGATGAACATGATGCATTTGCTGCCGAGAACCGAAATCGTGCAGTATCGATGCTTCTTGAAAGAAACTATCTTGAAGTAAAGAAGCTACTTGTAGAGCACAGAGAACTTCTTGACAGAATAGCTGGAGAACTTCTGGAAAAAACAACACTGGTAATATCTGACATCAGGAGAATAATGGAACAATATAAATCTAACGCGGCATAACATATAAGCGGTGTTGAGATCAAGAAAGGGTAGGAGGAATAACTGCTATGGAAAATCCATATTGGACAATGAAATATCAGCAAATGATCAAAGAAGTTCCCCAAAATATAGTTGAAGAGACAGCACTAAGGATGCTTAATCAGGGGGCCGGTCTTATTGAAGCTCAGATTGAATCCGGCCTGAGTTATGAGGAATTTCAAGATCTGCTGAAGAGGGCTGATATATATGAACGTGATGAGTTGTGCGTGGTTATAAAATAAAGAATCATTTATTACACAGGATATTGTATTATAGATTTGTAGTTGTCAAAACAGGAGGGACCACATGGATAGAAATGAGATTAAAGAATTTGCTATAGATTATATAAGATTCCTTATTGCAGCACAGGCAGATGTTGATGAATTGTATGCAAGCCTTTGTTATGGCGGCATAGTATATGAAGATACCAGGATTGATCTGTACGAGCTGTTCTATAAAGATGACCTAATGTCCTTGAATCTCAATGAGGTTGTTGATGAATGTTCTTCTGATATCGGATCCATGAGAGAATACCTTGAGGACAGGAGTGAGGACGTACTGATACGGGATGGTGAGGAACCTATAGCGTATCTTCAGATACCTGCTGATATATGGGACGCTCTGTATGGAGAGTCTGATGGTGAGATTGCTGATTATCTTACCGAAGAGTTTGATACCTTTATGGAAGATCGTGGTATGTCATATGATCTGACCGAATATGGCAGGAATGCGGTACTTGTTTATTCAAATACAACCAACTGAAGAAAGAGAAATACAATACTGTTGTAGTCGGGTCCTGATAAAATGATCATAGATCAGGATCCGACTATATCAAAATGTGGTCTGAAGATATGGGGTATAGGCTTATGAAGAAGCATGTATATGAAATAATCATGATACAGAATAAAGACATCCTTGTTGAAAAAACAGACATTTCGGATGACAGATTAAAAGAAAAAGCGAGAAGACTTACAGAGCAACCGCCATGCATTCTGGGACGAAAGCTGGGCCTCATATACTGGAATTATGACAGTAGTATCACGAAGCTGGGGGGATATACACCTCAGGCTGCTTACCCGGATATATATGAAGAAGGTGATCATTTATACATAGTATTTGATGATATAGAGGATCTGACCGGAGATCATCCGCTCAACAGATTTATATGGGAGGATGAGGCTGAACCTCAAAGGGAGAGGAATCTGCATTTTATCATATTAAGTGATGATTCAGAGAGGGTTACGAATGATGAAGATTAAACATATTGCGTTCAACTACCATATTGATCTAGCGCCGGACCTTTATATCGAATATAAGTCTGAAGCAGATGAGGATACCGTATCTGCAGCACTTTCAGATGGAGTACTCCAATCTGAACTGTGGATTATAAATAGTAAAATAGATGAAAAATGGATGCGTTATGAGGATTTCTTGTTTGATACGACAGATAAGAGGGGGTCAGTATTTGATGTTAACTTTTACCAGGCGCTAAAGAAATTCAGGAGAACAGGGTTTCCTGAGGCGATGTGCGATCTTGTCGATCCTGTAGATTTCCGATGGCTGTATTATGAACGGGAGTTTTATGCGGTCATTCCCATTCTTCTTTACTGGGGTCATGCGTTGCTGTGTGTCAATATTGAAGGTACCGGATCGGATGGCAGAGACTTTATTTATGAATATGAAACAGGCAGGATGCAATCTCTAAATATTGATGATCGCAACAGATGGAAAGTGGAACTGCCGCGACCCGAAGTGACCCTGCAAAACTGGCTTGACGGAATTGATGATTATTTTTTCAATGGCAATAAATTATTAAACGGACTATGTCATCGTTCTTAATATGGAGGTTACATGACGGATATCAAAATATTTCAGGGTGATCAGATTGGCGGTTGTGTTACAGTTATTTCGGCTGTTTATAAAGGAACCACACATCGTATAATGATCGATTATGGATCTTCACTTCAGGGTAACAATGAGAAGGAGGATTTTAAATACCCATGGAAGGAAGAACCTATAGATGCAGTGTTTTTTACACATTATCATGGCGATCATATCGGCAGGCTCATGGAGATTCCTGGAGAGATCCCAATATACATGGGAGCTACCGCAAGAAAGGTTATGATCAATATTCAAGAAGCTTTGGGAAGCAGTAAAAGGATTGCAGCTGCTGATGAGCATAAGAAAGAAGCAGAATTGCTTAAGGATGCTAACAGAGTTCATGAATTTGCATGGAATGGTTCCTGTTACGATGCGATAGAATCACCGGGGTTTAGGATTGAGCCCTATAGTGTTGATCACTCTGCATATGATGCTTATATGTTTATGATTGAAGCGGATGACGAAGAACGAGAGGAGGGGAAATACAGAATTCTTCATACCGGAGATTTCAGAGGACACGGAAGACGAAGTAAAGCTATAATGCCATTGATAGAATCTTATATACACAGGTTTGGAAGGCGCACAGTGGATTCACTGGTGATTGAAGGCACTATGATGAGTCGATCAAAAGAAGATGTCTTGTCGGAAACAGAGATGCAGATGAAAGCGACAAAGTATCTTCATAAACACAAGTGGGCATTCCTGATTTGTTCGTCAACAAATCTGGATTCTTTAGCAAGCTTTTATCAAGCAGCCCAGATGGCGAATTACCGATATGGCAGATATATGTATGTTTATAGCGAATATTTCGAAGAACAGTTGAAAACATTTTCTGAGACAGCAGGAAACTTTTCTGATATCTATAAGTTTGAGAAAATTGCTCAACTCTCGAATATGAAAAGTATTCCTCCGGGACAGAGAAGAACACCACTTCTGACTCAACAGGAAATGATGGAAGCTTTTGGGTTCATTGCTGTGATAAAACCGGAAGATTATCATGAAAAATACATTGATATGTTTATTGAAGCATATAAGGCTGGACGTATTGATGAGATGCCGGTACTGATTTTTTCTATGTGGAATGGTTATGTTCAGGAGTATCGAACTGATAAGAATGGGAAAAAAATCATAAACACCGCAAAGAACGAATCATGGATACGGTTTCTGAAGAGACAGGAAGAAAAAGGTGTTCATATTGAATATCTTCACACCAGTGGTCATGCAACGCCAAAGATGTTGGCTGAAGTTATAAATGCAGTGGATCCGCAGGATAAAATATATCCGATGCACACAGAATGCGCGGAGGATTTTAAGGAATTGCCGATAAGAGATGAGTTAAAGGTAAAGTTAGTGTAGATATCTAAATAGTTAACATGAGTTATGTGAAAGTATTATAGAAAGAACAGGTGGCAAAATGGGTAAATTGAATGCAACTGAACTTGAAATTCTAACAAAAATGGAAGATCACCGATTTGTTTCTGAACCTTTGGAAACGGCATTCTGTATAGGGGGATTGAGTGAGTTTAGAAAATATATTCTAGAACTGAATAGTACTATTAATAATGAATATGAGAAGCTAGCAGTGATGTTACGTGGTAATTCTGATGAAATAATAGTATATAAAAATAACCATAAGATTTGGGAGCTTTCTGTGAATAAATACGGGTGCAAAGTGAGTTTTGATTTTAATCATGCCAGATATTCAGAGAAATGGGATAAAGAACTGAAGAAGCTTTTGAAAATGGGATTTCAATTGCCGCAACATCGTAAAGCAGAATTATTACCATCTGATTCAAGAATAAAGATAAAAAGAAACGATAATAATGTCGTTACTGGTGGTGAAATAGGAGTAATAAGCTGTACTAAAGTAAAATTTGATGAAGAATTTGTAAAGAAAAGCTATGGAATTATAAATAGTTTGGTAAGTGATTTCTTCAAAAGCCAACCAGTTGATTATTTTAGAAAAGCTGTTTCTGAAGATGATAATCCTGAATATAGAAGTGTTGCAGATTATAAAGGATCCGGTTCTGGAGTTTTAGTTGAAAAACGTTGGCAGCAAAGACTGCTATTTCACTTTGATGATATGCAAAACGGATACTATGCTTATGATTTGGAGTTTTCACAAAAATTCCCAGATAGTAATTTTGTCAAAAAGTTTTCAAAAGAAAATGGTATTCGTTTTGCAAATGTAAAAGCAAGTGATATTAAGGAAAAGCTTTGTACTAATGAACCAGATATGCTGGCAATCAAATATGAAGGAGGTAATCCAAAAGCTTTGGTATTGATTGAGGTTAAGTCAACTGAAAGTGCTTGTAAAGGAGAAAAATCGGGCATAAAGAAGCATATGGAAGGTATGAAAGAATATGCAGAACAACCTGTTTTTATGAATAAACGAAGAATAGATGCATATGAGTCTTTATTGCAATATCAGAGAATGAAGTTTATTCCAGGTGATGTAGAAATAAAAGAAATTACGGAAGATCTACCAGTAGAAAAAGTTTTGTTATTGACTAATGCTGAAGTTCCAAATAGTGAAGGTGGAGAACCAAAGGTGAGTGCATTAGATTATTTGAAAAACAATGTTGACGCTGTAGCAAAATGGGCTAAAGAGTCCGATTGCAAAGTGTGGACTACGTGTAATAACTATTGGGATGATAAATTAGATATTAATATGAATCCTTTTGGTGAGCAAAAAGGGAATTGCTAATGTTTGTAAACTAATAACGGTATATAAACTTTGGAAGCGTTATAGTGGAATGAGGTACTACGGATAAATACATAGACTCGGTATGTCAAGTGTATGTCAAAACGCCTTTTTTACATTTACCAAGTGTCAAAGCACGTAAATCAATGTTTTTTAGGTTTTTCTTTTTACTTCAAATCCAGCTCACGCCTCTTTTAAGAGAGCTCAAATTCTCAGTATTTATGCGGGGTTGAGCCCTTTTTTATTTTGAAAATGTTGGGGGTACAAGTGAGGTACAAGCTATTATACAACTAAACTTGAATGATCACAGGTATTATGATAAAATCAAAAAACAAACTATATGAAAAGTGTTTGGTTGAGAACGAGAATAATTAAAAACCGGGAGATTCGATAGAGTCTTCCGGTTATTTACTACAAAACCAGACATTAAAATTCCGCAAAAAAGGAGAATGAAAAATGATAACAAGAGATGAGGCATTTGATCTTTTGAAAAAATACAACAAGGATTCTTTTCATATTCAGCATGCGTTGACTGTTGAGGCAGTTATGAAATGGTATGCAAAGGAATTGGGATACATAGATGATGAAGAATATTGGGGGATAGTTGGTCTGCTTCATGATATTGATTTTGAACTCTATCCGGATGAACACTGCTTAAAGGCTCCTGAACTGTTGAAAAATGGCGGGGTGAGTGATGATATAATCCATGCAGTTTGTTCGCATGGATATGGAATAACTGTGGGAAATGGCAAAACTATAGATGTTGAACCTGTTCATGAGATGGAAAAGGTTCTTTTTGCTGCTGATGAACTTACAGGTCTTATAGGGGCAGCTGCTCTCATGAGGCCTTCAAAGAGTACTAAGGACATGGAACTCAAATCCTTAAAGAAGAAGTACAAGAGTAAGGGATTTGCAGCGGGATGTTCCAGGGAAGTTATTGAGCGTGGTGCTGATCAGCTTGGATGGGAGCTTGATGAGTTGCTTGAAATGACTCTTAAAGCAATGGCTGACACAGAAGATATAATAAATGAGGAAATAGCGCTGAACAGTAACGGTGATTTGATAGGAGAAAACATATGAGAGTTCTGATCATTAACGGAAGTCCTAAAGCAGATGGAAACACATCGATTGCCCTTAAAGAGATGGAGGACATATTTGAAAGTGAAGGTATTGATACTGAACTTATTCATATAGGTAACAAGGATATCAGAGGATGTATTGCATGTAACTCATGTGGGAAGACCGGAAAGTGTGTATTTGATGATGCCGTAAATGAGATAGCATCAAAGTTTGAGAATGCTGACGGACTTGTTGTGGCATCTCCTGTATATTATGCATCTGCCAATGCTACGCTGATAGCGTGTCTTGACAGATTGTTTTACAGTACACACTTTGATAAGACAATGAAAGTCGGTGCGAGTGTTGTTGTGGCAAGGCGCGGAGGTTGTTCTGCTACGTTTGATGAATTAAACAAATATTTTACGATCAGCGGGATGCCGGTAGCTCCAAGCCAGTATTGGAACAGTGTTCATGGTAATTCAAAAGGTGAGGCCATGCAGGATGAAGAGGGATTGCAGACAATGAGAACTCTTGCAAGAAATATGGCATTTCTGATGAAGAGTATCGTACTTGGAAAAGAAAAGTTCGGATTACCGGATAAAGAAGAACATAAATGGACACACTTTATAAGATAGAAAGAGAAGGTCTGAAGGGATCAAATAATGCGTATATCTGAAAGCTGTGCTAAATGCTTATATGACAGACAATTGAATAAGACAGACAATGAAGAGTATCTAGCCAAGATAAGAGAATTGCTGGATAACAGGGGCGAGGATGATACAAGTCCTTATATGGTCTATCTTTTTAACAAGGTGCATACGAGATACTTTGGCAAGGGTGCTGATTATAAAGATATAAAGAAAAGCTACAACGATCTTGTCCTTGAAATGGAAGACAGCTTAAGAAAAGAGATTGTGGATTCTGATGATCCGCTGGCGAAAGCACTTGTTATTGCCCGTATTGGAAATTACATAGATTTTGGAGCGATGAACCATGTTGATAAGGATGAGTTTTTGAAGTTATTCGCTGATACAGGATTTCGAAAAGATGATATACCTGTTTATGAATCCTTTTTAAAGGAATGTTCAAAAGGTAAGAAGTTCCTTTTGGTATGTGACAACTGTGGTGAGATCGTTTTAGACAGGCTCATGATAGAACAGATTAAAAAGCGTTTTCCAAATCTTTCCGTTAAGGCATTGGTTAGAGGCGGTGAGGTTTTGAATGATGCAACCATTGAGGATGCAGAGTATACAGGCTTAAGTAATGTAGCCGAGATCATATCAAACGGAGAGGCTGTTGCTGGAACAATATATGATATGATGCCGCAGGAGGCAAAATGTGCATTGGATGAAGCTGATGTGATACTGGCTAAAGGACAGGGAAATTACGAATCCATGTCAGGCAGAGGACGGCATGTGTTCTATCAGTTTTTGTGTAAATGCGATCTTTTTACTAGCAGGTTCAATGTTGAAAAACTGACGGGAATATTTATTGAAGAGAAATAAGTCATGAAGACCGGTTTGTCAAAAGACTGGTCTTTTTGCATTTACTGATAGAATTGCTATTGGTCGACCTTTAAAAATATTTGAAAATATTTGAAAATTTTCCTATGGATGTCACTTTTGGATATGTACATGCATATATAAGGTGAAAGGCCATTCGCGAAGACCTGTTGTATTCAACAACCCAGGAGGAAATCAAATGAATCGAGAAGAAAGGAATGCAGATCTTGAACAGGTCATAGAAAAATACAGTAATACGCTCTTTAAGATATGTTTTGTCATTCTGAAAAACGAGCAGGATACAAAAGATGTTTTACAGGAGACTTTTATAACATATATGACCAAAAGACCCGGATTTGCTTCCGAAGAACATAAGAAAGCTTGGCTTATAAAAGTATCACAGAATAAATGTAAAGAATTCCTGAGATTTCATAAGAAACATGCCAGAATCCCTCTTGATGAGGTGGAGGAAAGCCTTGAGATCACGAATGGAATGAATGTGGAAGACAAAGAAAAGCTCAGACTGATATGGAATTTGAATTACAACCTTAAGAGTGTGGTGATCCTCTATTATGTGGAAGGCTATTCCGTAAAGGAAACGGCGAATATCCTTCATATATCAGAGGTTGCCGTCAAGAAAAGACTGCAGAGAGCAAGACAGATCCTTGCTAAAATGGGCAGCGCTTATGAAGGAGGTATCGTCTGTGAACAGATATGATATTGATAAAGATCTATTTTCTAACATAGAGATCTCAAATGATATAAAACTGGAATTATACAGAAACTGCAAAAAGGGAAAAAGGACAGCCGATCTGAGATTCAGATATGCCGGTGTGCTGACAGCTCTTATAGTCATATTAATAGTAGGATGTACCGGATTTGGAGCAAGGGCGTGTTATGAGAGCATAAAAGCCCGCATGGAAAGCATGTCTGAAAAAGAACATGATGATCTGGTTAATGATCTTCAAAATGACACAGGGATCACGATAGATGATTCTTGGAGCAGAAAACTGACAAATGACGAAGTATTGAGACTGGCAGAACTTGAAAGGCAGTACTACGATCTTGGCGTATATCCCGAGACTGAAGTCAAGAGACTAAAGACCCTGAAAGAATGGGATGGAAAGAGTCTTTGTTACATCGAGGAAGATCATCTTTTACATCTTCCCGAAAAAGAGATGGATGACGATCAGTTATTGCTGTTTATCGATTATACGGCAAAAAAAGACTATGTGATGGAGAAGGAAGCCGAGGAGTATTTTGAAGAGGCTGATATTGAAATCGAGAATCCTTATGTTGATGTTGATCAGGTTTCACAACAGGACATAATAGAGCTCGCCTACAAGCATCTGGTCAAATTCCTGGGTTATGAGCTTTCGGATGAATGGCATGCGAGAGTTGAAGCCTTTAAGCCGTCTTCTGTGGATCCAGAATGCGGAACATATCATGATATGTATACAATTTATTGGGAAAAGGGTAACGGATCTCCAAACAGTACCGATTATGTCGTAGTTTTAGGTATGGATGAACTTGAATTCAGGGCAGCGGCCATCAGAGGAAGAGAACATTGGGCATCACTTGGAAGCTATACCGATGAGGAGGCACTTGCCAAGGCCAAAGAGGATAAGGCAAAGGTTTTTGAAAAACTAAAAAAGCTTTACGGATACTCCTCTACACCTGACAGGGAAAAGGTGGAAGCCTATCATGAATATGACGAATACGGAGATACCAGACAGATAAGATATGTCTTTTGTTACGGGAAAGAAGAGGTTGAAGTAATGTGGGATCTGGCAGATGAAAAGATGGCTTCGGTAGATATATGGATTGAACAGTAGAGAATCTGTTAAAAAGTATATATGACGGGATATCCTGATATATATAAATAAGGGGGAGAAACTCCTTCGATAAGCAATAAAGCTTACCGGGGGAGTTTTTATTTTGACGAAAAACTGATAAACTTATCTGGATGATCAAGTAATAAGGAGGAGTTTATTAATGAGTAAATCGGAAAAGAAAAAGCTATGGATATTCATAGCGGTTGCATACGGGGTGGCGTATGTGATGAATATTGTGATGGTCTATGGATTTAAAAAGGAATATGATCTTTCGACATTCGTAGCCACACAGATGATGTATCCGGCCTGCGGTGTCATTTTGGGCAAAATGATCTTTGGTGATAAGGAAGAGAAGCTTCCAAAGGCAGGTTATATCACTGTTCTAGTTACAACTCTTATCATGGTAGTCATGAGTCTGATGTCTGTTATCTTTTATATCAAGCCACTGGAAATGGGCGTTGCAAAAGTGGATATATGGTATACTGCACTTTCTGTAGTGATCATGATCGGCTCTATAGTAGCATATATACTTTTCTGGATATGCGGAAAGGAACAGAGGATAAATTCCGGCTTGCAAAGAAGCGGTATGGGATGGGGGATTGCTCTTATAGTAGTTTTTGTAATCATGCTTTTTGCGAGAGAATTCATTTACGCCTTTTTGAAAGATCTTTTGGATAATACAAATACGAATATGGATTCATTGCTGAGTGCTATTTCAGAACCGCAATCTTTGTTGTCGATGGCATTGCTTCCCGTAAATTTCTTTCTTTCATGGATCGCATTCTTTGGTGAAGAATACGGATGGAGATATTACCTGCAACCTATAATGCAAAAAAAGATGGGTAAACGTCTTGGAGTTCTTGTTCTCGGTATAGTCTGGGCGGTGTGGCATTTGGGTGCCGACCTTATGTATTACACAAGAGAATACGGCATACAGATGTTTATATGTCAGATAATAACGTGCGTAGCCATAGCGATATACTGGGGCTATGTATATATGAAGACAAATAATGTATGGATCATTATGTTCATGCATTTTCTGAATAACAATCTTGCGGCCATATTAAACGGCGGCGGGAACGATTCGCTCCAAAACCAGGTTGTTACGTGGTCTGAGATCCCATTCCATCTTGTCTCAGTCATCATTTTCATACTGTTTATATTTGCACCTCTGTACGGTAATAAGAAACAGGAAGGATAGGGTGGCTGATCCTGATAAAAAACCTGTTATAAGCAGACTTAATATGATTTTGTGTCCATTTAAAGAGCATTCATTCTTTGTTATGGTTGATATATAACATTTATCTGTCAACAAGTCGGAGGGAATCTATGAGTCTTATTGGAGCAATGCTAAAAACTTATCGTGGTAATGATCTGTCAAGAGAAAAGATCGCATCAATACAGAAGAAGAGACTGAACAAACTGGTTCATTACGCAAGAGAAAACAGTCCATATTATAAGAAGCTTTTTAAAGATGTAGGAGAGGACTTTAATCTCTCAGACCTGCCTGTTACCACAAAACCTCAGATGATGTCCGCATTTGACGAAGTAGTCACTGACAGAGATGTGACTATGAAAAAAGTTGATGAATTCACTGAGGATACAGATAATGTAGGCAGGATGCTGAAAGATAAGTACCTAATCTTTAAAACTTCCGGATCAACAGGAAACCCAGCCGTCGTGCTTTATGATAAGCAGAATATAGATGTATCTTCTGCTATAGCAGCTTTTCGTACATTTGCAAGACATGAGGATTACGAGGCTTTTATGAAGCATGGCAAGAAGACTGCCGGGGTTTTTGCCAATTACGGTTTCTATCTTGCATGCGGAATGTCGAGATATCTTCAGCTAAAGATGCCCGGTAAACAGACTAAGATCACGGTTGATGTTAATTCGTCGGAAAAAGATATCATAAAGCAGTTAAATAATTTTAAACCTGCAATGTTAAGCGGGTATCCTGCAAATCTTTCTCTTCTTGCTGATTATAAAGAACTTGATATCCATCCCGATGTGGTGATAACGGGCGGTGAGATGCTCACCGATGAGATAAGGATAAAGCTTAAGAATAAGTTTGGATGTTATGTGCAGACTCATTATTCCTGTACAGAAGCAGGTGAGATAGCATGTGAATGCAGTGAGGGACACCTTCATATCAATGAGGACTGGGTCATAGTTGAACCTGTTGATAACGAGTATAATCCTGTTGATTACGGTCAGATGTCAGATAAGGTTCTGATAACAAATCTGTCTAATTATATTCAGCCGTTTATTCGCTATGAACTGACGGATCGGGTGATCGTACATGATGAAGCCTGCAAATGCGGAAAGAAGACACACTGGATAGAGATAGAAGGCAGAACGGATGATATACTGACTTTTAAAAACGATGTTAAGATAGCACCTATGTCTTTATATAAAGTATTGGAAGAAGTAAAGGGAGTCAGAAGATTTCAGCTTGTACAGAAGGCTTTTGATAAGGTTGAATTAAGACTCATTTGTGATGATAAAGATGAGGCGTTTATTGAATCAAAGCGTGATCTGGAGGATTTCTTTAAAAGCAAAGGATTGCCTGATATTAAGATAGTCTTGTCTGATGATGTACCCGCGGCCAATAAGGTCAGCGGCAAATTTAAACATATATATAGGGATTTCTGAACCAATTTCTTGATTGTGAAAAAGCAAAAAGAGTTATAGAATAGTATTGTTGGAAATTTGAAGGTAAATAAAGGAGGATTTCATAACTTATGGCGGATCAGATTACGAATTATAAGTGCCCGGCATGTTCAGGACCGTTACATTTTGCAGCTAAGTCCGGAAAAATGGAGTGTGAGTTTTGCGGCAGTTCCTATTCTGTAGAAGAGATAGAAGCAACGTATGCAGAGGCCGATGCAAAAGCAGCGCAGGCAAAGGCCGAGGCTGATCATAAGCCTGCATCAGACAATGAGTGGGAAGTCAGTGAAGAGAGATGGAACGGAGAAGGCATGAAGTCTTACAGCTGTCCTTCCTGCGGAGCAACACTTGTCTGTGATGATACATTTGCAGCGTCGAGCTGTCCGTACTGCGGTAATCCTACTGTAGTTCCGGGTCAGTTCACGGATATGTTAAAACCGGATTTCGTAATTCCGTTTAAACTGGAAAAGAATGATGCACTTGAAGCCTTAAAGAAACATTACGGCAAGAAATATCTTCTTCCCCAGGCATTTAAGAATGCAAATCACCTTGATGAGGTAAAGGGAGTCTATGTTCCTTTCTGGCTCTATGATGGTAAGGCTTACGGCGACTGCGTATATGAAGCAGAAAAGAGCGAGACAAAGCGTCAGGGTGATATGGAGATCACGACAAAAGAGATATATCATGTTGAAAGAAAAGGAACCTTGGAGTTTTCAAAGATCCCTGCGGATGCTTCCACAAAAATGGACGATAACATGATGGAATCCATCGAGCCTTACAAATATGAGGATCTCAAGCCGTTTTCCAAGGCTTATCTTACAGGATATATGGCTGACAAATACGATGTTGAAGCCAAAGATGATGCACCAAGAGCGATCAAGCGTGCAAGAGAATCCACAAAGAATGCTCTTTATGCTGATGTAAAGGGATATACCAGTGTTTCTACCAAAACAGAAAATATCAAGGTCGATCAGGGAAAGGCATATTATGCAATGCTTCCCGTATGGCTTTTGACAACAAGATGGAACGGAAACAATTATACATTTGCAATGAACGGTCAGACAGGTAAGCTGGTTGGTGATCTTCCCACAAACAAGCCTAAGATGTGGCTTACGATAGCGGCAGTATTTGCAGCGGTTATGCTCGCTACAATGTTTTTGGCCAATTGGGCAGTCGGAGGATGTCTGGTTGCTGCTATTGTGACGGCAGGTATCGTCGGAGTTATTCTTTATAACAGTACAAAGAGTGTTACTCATGTTACTACGGCAAACAACTATATAACCGAAAACGGAGTTGACATCACGCACAGAAAAGATACTTTCTTGCGTAAGGAAGAATCTAGGAAAAAGATCGAAACAGCCAAATAACAGATCAGAACTAAGAAAAATCAAGGATAACCGCCGTTTTGGCGGTTTTCTTGCAATGTGACATACCTTGTCGCATTTTGAAATATGTGTATTTGCTCGTTTTATGTCCTTTTGATCCATATGCAAATTAGATACCATTGGATCAGAAACAAGCCGATCGGAAAGATCTGATCGGTAAAACCAAGCTAAACCAGAAAGGAAAAAATGATGGATCAGCAAAAGATAGGAACATTTCTTAAGGACTTGAGAAAAGAAAGAAATATTACTCAGGAGCAGTTGGCTGAACAGATGAATGTCTCAAGAAGAACAGTTTCAAGATGGGAGACAGGAAGCAACATGCCTGATCTTGATATCCTGATCGAGATTTCCGAGTACTATGATGTTGATCTCAGAGAGATCCTTAATGGAGAAAGGAAAGACGAGCAAATGGATAAAGAGATGAAAGAAACAGTATTGATGGTAGCGGATTTCAGCAATGAGGAAAAGGCGAAGATCATGAAGAGGCTGCATATAATGTTTATAGTGGCTCTTGTTTTTTTGACATTCCTTCTTGTGTCATTGTTTGTTGATTCATGGGAGGGACCGTTCATGGACTTCATGCAGGGCATGTCAATAGGAATAGGTTATGGCATGATAATAGTCGGTGCTATCATTACAAGCAAATATGCAAAGCAGATACGTGATTTCAAGATGAGACTGATACATAAGCTTTAATGAAAGATACATACGAACATAAGAAGACTCCCGAATGATAATCGGGAGTCTTTTTATGGTTTAACATTTATCTGTTTGAATTCTTTTGGTTCGGGAGCCAGATATGACAGCAGTTCATTGATGTCATTGGCTATGCTCTCTCTTTCATCCTTGCTTACTGTTTGAAGCCATTCATCAAGACGAGGCATAAGACTTTGAATGTAACTTGGGAATTCATCCTCAATCGTAAGATTTATAATAGCACCTTTAAAGCCCCAGCCCGAGATTGAATTGTATACTTCCTCAACAAGGATATGTCTGATGACTCTTGCCTTGGCAGCTATGGATATAAGTGTTTTGTGGTCAAATGCAAGATCAACTACAGTTTCCTTAAAGGGAACCTCGCATATGTAGCTCTCTTTACCCCAGAACTCAACAACACCATTTCGACCTATCTTTACACGCTGGTCTACCATGGTCTCGGAACCGATAGCTTCTCTTATTTTCTTACCGGCTGCTTTATCATCCTTAGAGTTAACGCACTCTGTAAATTTGTTGTAGTATTCAAAGAAAGTATTGAGTATCTCCTCTTTATTGATCACATGATCACCCCCTGATCATAATATGTTCATACATCCACCCAAACTTCCCTCAATATCATTTTAAATGTTTATTTCAGACTTTTCAATGACTTTTGCTAATTTTTCGTACAAAAAAGAGAATTATTTATACTTAATTGGAGTAAGTATTGGTATAACACGGAAGAATAGCATTGACAGGCAGGTCCTAATTATCAATAATTTTAATGAATATGTGTTTTTTACTTGAGAATCAAGTCACAGATAAAATCGGAGTGAAGTATGAGCTGCAGAATAAATGAGAGTTATATAGCTGACTTTTTCGGTATAGAGGATACCGAAGAGGGAGCGGAAGAACTCGCTGATATCAGATCAAGACTCAAAAAGATCGTCTTTAAGAACAATACAGATATATGTGTCATTGATGATGACCCCGACGGTATGTATTTTATAGAGTCGGGAGCTGTTGTTGTGCTTGATCGCGACGAGAAACAGCTTAATATTCTGCATGTCGGGCAATACTTTGGTGAATATGCCGTTTTAAGCGGCGAAAAGCGTCTTTCAACCGTGCGTTCAATGGGCAGGACCGTGGTCTATAAGATGGAGAGTGAGGATCTGCTTAATTTTCTTAATAAACATCCGGATATCTACAGTGAGTTCATGAAGCGTGTTTATGCACAGCTATCAAATAAACATTCGCAGATACTTGCTCTTTCGGGTATGAGAAGAGGTGTGCTCACGCATCCGTCAAATACCCGCCCTATGTCACATAAACAGATGTTTATCCAGTACGGAAGTCTGGCACTGATCTATCTGTTTGCACTCATATTCATACCTGCCGGTTCAACGGCACCTATCTTTTTGCTGCCGCTGATGTTCATGCTTATATATGTGCTCATAACAAAGCGTACGGTCGAGTCACTTGTGGCATCAGGAATACTTGCGGCTATCCTGGTATACAGAGCCGGAGTTTTTGCAGGATACGCAGATTCGATAATGGAAACCATGGGACAGAGTGACAATGTATTTACTGTGCTCGTGATGGCGCTTATGGGAGGAATGATAAATCTTATAGTAAATTCCGGCGGTGTTACGGCATTTGAGAAGACATCTGCAAAGTACAGTAAGTCTTATAAAGGGATATTTTTATCATCTTTTGTTATCATGGCGCTTACATCCATAGATGATGGACTTAGTATGCTGACAGCATCTTACTCATCCTATACTCCAGCAAGGGAAAAAGGTGTGGTGCGTGAAAAACTCGCTCTGTTCTACAGTGTACTGCCCACAGTCTTAAGCTCTTTCTTTCCGCTATCTTTGTGGGGCATATTTGTGACAGGTACACTTTCCGCTACTGTTAAGAAGGATGCGGTTGGATTGTTCATAAGATCTATACCTTTTAATTTTTTCTCATTGATAACACTGATAGCAATGATCCTGTTCTCGATCGGAAAGCTTCCAAAGAACAGTCAGATAAAGGAAGCAGATAAAAGATTTGAGGAGACGGGATCTTTATGGCCCAAGGGATCCGAAAGGTATCTGAGTGTACATGATACCGAGGTATGGGGAAGGAAACTAAATGTAATACTTCCCATCATAGTTCTTGCCGTAAGTTCACTTGCGATAAGAAGCATGATAAACAAAAGCTTCATGACTGACAGTGCTGTCGGGCTTATGGCGGCTCTGGCTTTTATGTTTCTTCTTTATTGTTTCAGAAGGATAATGACTCCGGAACAGTTTATGGAACATCTTATTGATGGTATATCCGATAGTACTCTTCCTATAATCCTGTATATCCTGACGATCAATTTTGCTTCTCTGCTCGATATTCTAGGGCTTCATGTATATATGGCTGAAATGATAGATGTGTTTGAGGGTACTGTTTTTCTGCTGCCAGCGGTTACATTTGTCCTTTCAATGCTGCTTACCATAGCACTGGGTTCTTCATGGTCCATGTATGCGATCGTATTTCCCATAGTGCTTAATCTTGCTTCTCATCTTGGGATCAGTCCTGCTCTTATGGTCGGTGCTATCGCAGGCGCCGGTATAGCAGGTGAGAAGAACTGTGCATTTACGGCGGAGGCTTTGAACGTTGGTACGGCTGTAGGGATAAATCCCGATGCAGTCAAGAAAATAAGAATATCCTACAGTGCGATCTTTACAGCGATCGCAGCCGCAGGATATCTGATAGCAGGTATTATAGCTGTCTGATGTATATATCACATGCCAAGTTTATCGAACAAGAGCTGTAATGTTCGGATGTCATCGTAGCATCCTTTAATGTCATTTCCGAAAAACTCGCTTGCTTCATCGGCGGTAAAAGTCTTTTCTACTGCCTTGCCGTCAACTGTATACTCGAAGCATATTTCATCAAGATTCTGAATGACTCCCAGCATTATATATGCGTTCTTTTGCATATTTTCTTCGCTTGCGGACTGATAATCCGAAGAAATATCACTGTCCAGTATAATATGCCAGCTGTAGGGCTGTTCTGATGATTTGAGCTCGTTTTTAAATGTACCGAAGATCTCATACATATGAAGAGCATTGGCTGTCTTTGTATTATCTGACATATTTCCCATATAAGCGTGGCGTGTATTGTAGACCTTAGAGACAGCCTGACGTATCTGCATACCTTTAACCCATATGGGACTGTCATTAAGATATACATAGATGACTTCGTCAGCCGAATCATGTACCACATGAAGTTCATTTGTCCTTATGGGACTTTCCTGTACGGCATTTACCGTTATATTAACAACACCGTTATCATCGGTAACACTGACTGTGGAAAGGTCATGAAAGTCGTCTGTTATCGAACCGTCCACTAATACTCTGTTTCCGTCGACTTCCGTCTGAACGCTAAGAGAGTCGGCATTCATTTTATCCCCCGTGATGTACAATCTTATAAAGAGAATTGTACATACCAAGACCACTGCTGCAACAATGCTTCCCAAAAGAATGATCTTATTTCTTTTTTTGTTTTTCTTCAGAAAATCAAGTTCCTTATTTTCTTTTATCATGGACATATCCTCCCCCTCAGGTGTCCTCATGGCATCAAGTATGGCTTTACAATCATGACACTCCCCTATGTGTTCTTCGATCTCAGCATTTGATATATCGCTGGTCAGGCCATCTATGTATAAAGGTAACAGATCTTTTATAACTTCACATGGTATCTTACTCATCTTTACTCACTTCCTTTCCCAGTCTTTCTTTACCTCTGTAATATGTAACGCGCGCCCAGTTCTCGTTTTTAGAAAGAACTTCACCTATCTCTTTGAAGGACAGTTCACCGAATACTCTTAAATATATAACCTCTCTGTACGGATCCTCCAAAAGATGTATCTTTTTCATAAGTTCTATTCTTTGGATATTGTTAAGTGCATCATGCTCTGCAGATACTGTCGGTATCTCCTTATCGGAGATGTCTTCAGATTCCGGATGTTTTCTGCGGTAGGTTATAAGAACGTTCTTGGCTATTGAACACAGCCAGGTAGTTATCTTGCATGTCTCGTCGTATCTGTCGCTGGTCCGTATTGCCTGATAAAATGTTTCCTGCGTGAGCTCTTCCGCTATATCAGAACTGTGTGTGAGCGAGACCAGATACCGATATACCACTTGGGCATATTCACGGTATATGTCTTCCATCGGCTGCATCCCATCGCCTCCTTTCTATAACGTTAATGTGCGAAAATATCGATTCGTTACAAATGTTTCAAAAAAATTTATAAAAACTTGATCGAAAAACTAACTTCGCGTAAGGTCAGCTTTGCGATAGTGCTTTTTTATACGTAACTCAAGGCATATTATAACACATAAAGAATCGCATTAATTGTGGCTCAATTGTCTATATGATATAATTATAATGTTATGGATTTGTAACGAAAGGCATGTTTAGATATACCCGGATACCCAGATATGGAAGAGAGAATACAGGAAGAAAAACTGAATACTCAAACCGGTAAAAAGAAGAAATCAAGAAGAAACGGATTTTTCTTTCTTAGTCTGTTGCTTACCGCGATGGCAATGATCCTTCTTTTGGTATTTTATCAATCCTATATGAATTCATTTAGGGAGGATAAGGTACAGAAGGTCTACGACCGCTATTACGTCATGATAGCACCTGACAGAAAGTCAGACTTCATGCAGTCGGTTTATAAAGGCGCCTTTGAAAGAGGGGAAAAAGACAATATATATATTGATCTGCTCGGAGATGATCTTCCGGAGGACTATACAAAATACGATCTTATGAGGATAGCCATTGATTCCGGTGTGGACGGTATCATCATAGATGCTGATGAGAGTGAAGAGATGACGGGACTCCTTATGGAAGCGGATCTTGCAAACATTCCGGTAGTGACACTGCTTGATGATAATACCCAGGCTACACGATGCAGCTTCGTGGGTATCGGCGGATACGATGTAGGCAGGGAGTACGGTCTGCAGGTATCTGATATCATAAAATCATTAAGAAGAGAGTACTTCATGACGACAGAGGATGCCAAGGAAGAGGATATAGCTGTGATCGATGTAGCTGTACTGGTTAATTCCTCTGAACCCAGTACCAGCCAGAATATCATCATATCGGGAATAAAAGAAACTATCGCCAGAACTGAGCAGAGCGGTTCAAAGGCTAATCTGACACTGGTATCCGTTGATAATTCAAATGCATTTTCCGTGGAGGAGTCTATAAGAGATCTGTTCATAAACGGAGATGTTCCGGGTATTATAGTATGCCTGGATGAGCTTACCACCACATGTGTATATCAGGCTGTCATCGACTACAACGTCGTAGGCGAAGTAAGTATTCTGGGATATTACAACTCGGATACTATAATAAATGCGATAGACAGAGGTGCGGTATATGCAACCATAGCCATAGATACGGCTCAGCTCGGACGCTATTGCGTAGAGGCGCTCGAGGAATATAATGACATGGGAGCGACCAGCCAGTATTTTACGGCTGACGTCACATTGATCAACAGGAGCAATGTATCCTCATATGTCAGGAAGGAGGAGCAGGATGAACAGATTCTGGAATCTCCCTCTGAGAACTAAGGTTACCAGTGTATACATTCTGGCTAACTTTCTGATACTGCTTGTCAATATATTCCTGATAATCGGTATAAATAACATGTCGCGCGAGATAGAACTCGTATATCAGGACAACAGACAGTTAAACGAACTGTCCGTGGCTCTCGATAATGTTCAGGATTCTATGACATCCTATCTGAATTCTAAGACCAGTGATTCACTGGAAGAATATTATAAGAGCGATCAGGCCTTTGACAGCATGGTGCAGGAACTGAATGATAAGATAACCGACAGGCCGTTTGACCGAATGGAGCATAACATCAAAAACATGGCGCAGGGTTATCTTGATACAGTCAGACAGACTATAGAGGCCAAGCGAGGACGTAACGTTGAAAAATACAGAGTACGTTATGAAAAGGCTTCTCAGGAGTATAACTATATTTCCAGTTATATCACGGCATTAAACCAGGTTCAGTTTAAGAACAACTCTGAAAACTATAATGAGATGGCTGCAAAGTTCAGGTCTTTTGAACGGATAAGCATACTGGTTGTATTCTTTGTTATCGCAGGAAATGTATTTGTTATCATAATGCTTGTTAAGAGTATCATGAAACCGCTCGGTAAGCTTGCCGATGCTGCAGAACAGGTTGCTGAAGGTAATCTTGATGCGGGACAGGTTGAAGCGGAATACAAAGATGAGGTCGGAGTCGTTACGGATGCTTTCAATAAGATGATTGTCAGTATCAGAGACTACATCGAGAAGCTCAGGCAGAGTATGGAAGCCGAAAGGACTCTTAAAGAAAAAGAACTTACCATGGAAGCGCATCTTAAGGATGCACAGCTAAAATATCTTCAAGCTCAGATAAATCCGCATTTTCTGTTCAATACACTTAATGCCGGAGCTCAGCTTGCAATGATGGAAGGAGCAGACAGAACGTATGAATATGTTCAGACTGTAGCCGATTTCTTCAGATACAATGTTAAGAAGCAGGATAAGCCTGTAAGCATCAAAGATGAAGTATCTCTTGTTGACAATTATATACAGATTCTCAATGTTCGTTTCTCCGGTGATATCAAATATGAAAAAGAGGTTGATGAGAGTCTGCTTTCAACACAGATGCCGGCCATGATCCTTCAGCCGATCGTCGAGAACTGTGTCAATCACGGAATAAGAGAGATGGGAGACAGGGGTATCATCACTTTGAAAGTATTCAGACAGGATAATGAGGTCTGCATATCTGTAAAAGATAACGGAAAAGGCATGGATGAGGCTACTATCGAGGATATCATGAACGGAACGCTTTCTGTTGACAGACAAAAGGGCGATTCCAACGGAATAGGTATGGACAATGTGATCGCAAGAGTCAGGATATTCACGGATGATGAGGATTCCATAAAGATAATAAGTGAGGGAGAAGCCAAGGGAACGGAAATCCTCATATACCTTCCTCTGGAAACGGCTTAAGTAAAAATCGGGAGATCATTTATGTATAAGATAATGCTAGCGGATGATGAAGGAATAGTTATTGATTCCGTCAAATTCATAATCGAGAAGGAATTCGGCGACAAATGCGTGGTTGAATATGCAAAGACCGGAAGAAGCGTCATAGAGCTTGCCGAAAGCTTCAGACCGGACATCGCGGTCATGGATATACAGATGCCGGGTATCAATGGTATAGAAGCTATGAAAGAGATACGCTCTTTTTCAAAGAATACCATCTTTATCGTTATGTCCGCATATGACAAATTTGATTATGCCAAGGAAGCGATAAAACTCGGAGTACTGGAATATATCACAAAACCGATGGAGAGGACCAAGATAGTTGATGCTCTCAAAAAGGCTATGGATAAGATAGATTCCGACAGGGAAAAGAGAAGCAATGAGCTGCTCATCAAGGAAAAACTGGAGACCATTGAACCTATAATAGAAAGCGGTCTTGTATATAACATCCTCTTAAAGGAGCATTTCAAGGAGGATATCGAGAGTTATATGTCTATCCTTGAGCTTGAGGCACAATACGGATATATGATGGCTATTGTCTGCGGTGATGAGCAGAAAGGTAATCATATGACAAATGCCATAGGTAGCAGTATAAGGGTTTCGGGTAAGTATATAGAGATAAGGAACAGCTTAAAAGAATACTTCAAGTGTGTTGTAGGATCCATTATGTCAAATAAGATCGCGGTATTTGTTCCGTGTGATGAACACTTTGAGGATTATAATGAGAGAATCGTTTTAATAAATCGTGCAAGGGAACTGGTAAGAAACTTACGAAAGAGTACAGATATGAGTTTCCGTATCGGTATAGGCAGCGTTAAACAGCTTAAGGATCTTTCGGAATCTTATCAGGAGGCTTTAAAAGCTCTTGTTGCGACTACCGGATCTGTAGCTCATGTTGATGATTTGCCCATTGGATGTGAATACGAGGAGAATTATCCGATCGATCTTGAAAAAGGAATGTTTGATCGAATAGAACGCGGTGATACCGACAAAGCACTTGAAAATGCGGACAGTTATTTTGAGTGGATGAGGCAGACACAGTCCGGAAGCATCATGGCCGTAAGACTTAAGATTCTTGAATTTGTTTTGAGAGCAGAAACCCTTGCGTATCAGAGCGGTGGACAGACATACAGATTTAACGCAAGAGATGAGTATCTGCCCCAGATCATGGAGATGAGCGAATTCGACCAGATGAAGACCTGGTTTTTAAGCAGGATATCGGAAGCATGCAAGAACATACTGAACAAGAAAGAAGAGAGATCTACCAGTATAATCGAGCATGCAAAGCGATATATAAAAGAGAATTTTTCAAAGGATATTTCGCTGGATGATGTTTCAAGAATGGTCAATATCAGTCCATACTATTTCAGTAAGATATTCAAGGAGGAGGCAGGTGTCAACTTTATCGAATATCTGACAAATATCAGGATAGACAAGGCTAAGGATCTGCTAAACAATACTGATTATTCAATGAAAGAGATCTGTACGATGTGCGGATATTCGGATCCTAACTATTTCAGCAGAAGCTTTAAGAAAAATGTGGGAGTTACGCCTACGGAGTATAAGGAAGGTAAGAGTGTTGAAGATTAGAGGCAAGCTTGCATTGCTGCTTTCGGTCATCCTTTTGATGTGTGGATGCCAGAGCCAGGAACAGGCAGGGAATGAAAAAGTCGATGAGACAGAAAAAAAGATCACGATAGGTATGAGCTTTGATTCGTTTGTCATAGAGAGATGGCAAAAGGACAGAGATGTCTTTGTATCAATGGCAAAGGAAATGGGCGCTGAGGTTAACGTCCAGAATGCAAACGGTGATCTTGAAGAGCAAAAAAAGCATATAGAATACTTTATTGATAAAGGTGTGGATGCCATTGTCATCATATGTATTGATTCTGACGGTCTTGCCGATTCCGTTAAAAAGGCAAAGGATGCAGGTATAAAGGTTGTGGCTTATGACAGGCTTATACATGATGCGGACGTGGATCTGTATGTATCGTTTGATAATTATGAAGTCGGGACCATAATGGCAAATAATCTTGTGGATAACGGTCTTGCGGGAGGCAAGGTGATAATGCTCGAAGGACCACTTACCGACGATAACGTGCGTCAGATCGAAGACGGCTTCGGAAAAGTTATGGCCGAGAATCAGATAGAGATACTGGACACCATGCATTGTGACGGGTGGCGTGCGGAACTCGCAGGTGAGTATGTATATAACAATCTTGAGCTTATAGAAGAAACCGATGCCATAATGTGCGGAAATGATAACCTTGCGACAAGAGTTGTTCATGCGCTGGCTGAAAACCGTATGGCTGACCGTATAATGGTTGTCGGACAGGATGCCGATCTTGAAGCCTGCCAGCGTATAGTTGAGGGAACACAGGTCATGACTGTTTACAAACCAGTTGAAAAACTTGCCACACGTGCGGCTCAGTGCACGATAGCGCTTATCAAGAATGAAACGATAGACGGCGGTGATCTGACTGTGGCAAATGACGGAAAATACGATGTGCCGTATGTTAAGCTTGACCCCATAGCGGTTACTGCTGACAACATGAACGAGGTTATAATAAACAGCGGATTTCATCTTAAGGAAGACGTATATCTGAATGTACCAGGAAAGATGCCCGAGTGATGAAAATATGATAAGATATATCAAACAACTACCTGACAGTGGAGATACATAAAGATGTCGGATTTAATTAAATGTCCAAACTGCGGTGCAGATATCGATGCGACTTTGTCAAAATGCCCGTATTGTGGATACATCAATATAAAAGGTGCCGAAGATCAATACATGGACAAGCTTGAAGAGATGAGAAACAGGCTGGATGTTGTTGATGATGAAGCACGTGATGAGTATAAAAAAGGATTATTCAAACCACTAAAGGTTATCATTATTGTTTCAATAATCGTTCTGGTCATATTCCTAACGGCGCTCCTGTTATCGGCAAGGATCGATAGGGCCAACAAAGATGCGAGTACTCATACAGGTGAGGATACACTTGCCGAGATGAAGTGGGAAAAAGAACACTATGCTTTATATGATGAGCTTTATGACAGCGGAGACTATGAAAAGCTGACCGAGGCCATATATAAGGACAGGGATGAGGGGCATAGCGTTCACAGATGGGATCATTATAATTTCTATACATACTATATATATTATAAAGAGACCGAAGATACACTTAAAAAAGTGGACGGGGAAGGATGGAATGATTATTCATCCGTTATAGTGACCTATAACTGCATGTATTTCTACTACATGCTTAACGATGACGACGAAGGGCTTGATGAAACAGAAACAGAAAAGATAGGACCTTTTGCCGATCAGATGCTGGAGATACTTACAGACAGACTCGGATATGATGAGAGCCAGCTTGATAATTTAAGAGACAGAGTGTTAAACCAGTACGGAAATTTTGATTATGACAAGGTGAAAGAGGTCACTGAAGAGTATAAGAGCAGATATAAGTAATAGATATTTAGGTGAAGTAACATGAAGTGTGAATTTTGCGGAAATAACCTTGGACTGGAAGATGAAACATGTCCTGCCTGCGGTAAACCAAACAGGTTTGCTGCCGAGCATAACATGGACATGAAAAAATTCAAAAACCGTTATGACTCTACGCAAAAGGAAGTTATAGAAAACAGCAGAAGATTTAATAAGCTGACCATTCGCGTAACGGTGTTAGCTGTAATGATCGCCCTTATCGCAATCTCAATTGTTGTTGCATCAAACTCTTATCAGATACAAAGATACAGAGAAGAAAAGATAGTAGAGAAAAACCGTGATGAGTATGCAAAAAGACTCGATGAAATGGTTGCACAGAGAGAATATATAGCTGTTAACATGTACAGCAACGCAAACAAGCTGTCATATTCTGATTATATGAAGGATTACAGAGTGATATGTGAAATATCTCATGTGTACTGGTCTTTTTTAGAGTACACAGACTATCTGTTTAAAGAAGATTCTTACATGAGTGACGAAGAGGCAGTGGATCGTATAGCGGATATAGCAAAGCGTATCCATAAATATAAAGAACCTACCGATTACGAAAAAGAGAATTATTATAATGAACAGACCATTAGTTACGTTGAAGATCTTTCAGCTCATGTGGATGTACTGGTACAGGGGTATTTTAATATCAGTGATGAGGATATGGCACAGTTCTGGGAAATAAGTGAAGCCAGAAGAAAGATCCTGATGGAGGATGGGCTTAAGAATGAAGAATAAGGAAAAGATATCATCCGGGAAGTGGTTCTATGTGGTGACAGCCATCCTGGCGATCATACTGTGCGGTATTGTTCTGGGAGTCATAACCTCTACAACACCAAAGTTTTCAAGTTATTATGAGGTCAGTACACCTGAGGAACTTGTACGTAAGATGGAGTTTTCCGGGTATCACCGCATGCATGAGTATAAGAAAATAAATGAGGCACTGGGAGTGTACAGTGACAGCAATCCCTCATATGTGGTCACATATGCCATATGCGATTATTATGAGAATGCGTTGATGTATAAAGGGTATTACAAGGCAGGTAATGCCGGGGCGGCAGAATATAAGGCTGCAATGGAAGATGCCAAGGTCAAGATGGGAGAGTATGATTATATAGCAGAGGATATAGACGAGTATCTGAGTCTGAATTGATGTTTCATAGACACAACGGGGGTGCACTATGAAGAAAAAAGTAGCAGTAATAGCTAATGGATGGTATAACAGGGGCCTGACGGATATAATGAAAGGCATCACTGCTTATACCGAGAAATACGGGATCGATGTATTTTTGTTTCTGACATACTCACAATTCCGTGAGGGCAGGGAATATAATGACGGTGAATTCAATATCCATCGTCTACCTGTATATGAGGATTATGACGGAGTCATCTTCATTCCGGATTCTTTGAGCTCACCTGAAGAAGCGGAGAGATTAAGGGCTCTGTTTGTAAAAGAGCATATTCCGGCTGTAAGTGTCGGAACACCGATGGATGGTGTCGGGTATGTATCCTGCAACAATTATGAATCAATGTGTATCATGTGTGAGCATATGGCAAAAAAACATGATATAAAAAGAGTTGCATTTGTGGCAGGTCATAAGGATAATGCTGAATCAAATCTCAGACTGGCAGGCTGCCGTGATACATTCGGAAAGTACGGCGTTAATATAGACAGCAGGGATGTATATTATTGCAACTGGGAGTATTCAAAGGTTATAAGAGCGGCTAAAAGGATCGCCAATGATAAAAGAGGTCTTCCGGACGTTGTTGTATGTGCCAATGATGTTGGTGCGATGGCTGTATGCTCAACCTTTGATGATATGGGTATAAGAGTTCCGGAAGATGTAGCTGTTACCGGGTATGATAATGTGTGGCTTACAAGAGCATATTCACCTTCCATAACAACCATGGCTCAGCCTTATGAGGATATGGGATACGGAAGCATGGAAGTACTCTATTCCATGATAGATAATAAAACGTGCGAGGAAAAGAGCTATTTATCAAAACTCATAGTGGGTGAAAGCTGCGGATGCAAGACCGATAAAAATGCAGTTGTTGCAAGGAAGGATCTTGCTAGGGAGAATTTCCTTAATTCCGAGAAGAACATACTCTATGAACGCATAAGCGTTGATATAGAGAACGCAATGTTTAAGACAAAGGATTATAAAGATTTGCCGTTCGTGCTTCAGGATCATTTTGCAAAGAATCATGAGTATGAGGGTGACGGTTTTGCGATAGTTCTCACCAATGAGTACGGAAGGAATATATATTCAAGAAGCGTAAATCTTAAGTCCATGGGATTTAAAGATACAATGACGGTTCCGGTATCGATCAACTCAAAGAAAACACATGGTGTTGAAGAGTTTGAGACGTCTAAACTCATACCGTTTTATCGTAAGGGAAAGAAGACACATGTGTATGTGCTGTCTTCTCTTCACAGCAGAAATAACATATTCGGCTATGTGGTCATGAAAGATGTTATGCAGCATGTTGAAGACAGATCACTTTACTCTTACATGTCGCGTCTCGGAGAATCCTTTGAAAAGTACCGCAAGATCATGCGTCTTGATGAAGTTAATGCCAAGCTGCTTGAACTGTCCGTAAAGGATTCGCTTACGGGACTGTTTAACAGACTCGGATATGACAGTATAGTTACCGAAAGGTTTAAAGAAGACTGCAATCATAAGATAAGAGATGTCATCCTGTTTATGGATATAAACAGACTAAAGTTCATAAATGATACATTCGGACATCTTCAGGGGGATATGGCGATTCGAACCATTGCAGCAGTTATCAGTGAATGTATACCAAAGGACTGGATGGCTGTAAGATACGGCGGAGATGAATTCCTTGTGATCGGAAGTGTCACGGGAGAGACCGATGTACAGTATCTTTCTGAGAGGATATGCAGTACGGTGGAAAAGAGAGGCGAAGAATTAAGACTTCCTTATAAACTGTCTGCAAGCAGCGGTTTTCTTATCACCGATCCCACGTCAAATGAGACACTGGAGGATTATATAGAAACAGCGGATAAATATATGTATGAGAATAAAAAACGAACTTACGGAAGCTCAAATAAAAGCAGTTTAAGATAATTTAGGGTTACAGATCAGAACAGGAGAAGGGTATGGCATACACACAACAGGAAGCAAAAAGTCTTGTGATAGAGGCAGGACTTAAGCTCGTAAGAGAAGGATTGATAGTCCGTACATGGGGGAATATCAGTGCAAGGATCAGTGATGAGCAGTTTGTGATAACACCGAGCGGGAAAGGATATGAAAATCTTACCCCTGATGATATAGTCACAGTCAGCATAAAGAAGTGTGAATACGAGGGCGATATAAAACCATCTTCGGAATGCGGAATACATGCGGATGTATATGCGACAAGACCGGATGTTAATTTTGTTGTACATACTCATCAGACATATGCTTCTGTTGTAAGCATACTTGGTAAGGATATTGAACTTACCGAAGAGGAAAAGCAATTTTTGGGAGACAGGATACCGTGTGCTGCATACGGAATGTCTTCATCTGCGATATTAAGACGCAAGGTGAAAAAAGCGCTTAAGTCCTCACAGGGGTGTTCTTCGATGCTGTTGAGAAATCACGGTGTGTTATGCATGGGAAGTGATTTTGATAATGCATTTGAGATATCTTCGATGATGGAACAGGTCTGTAAATACAAATATGAATCTTTAACGGACTCTTTTGCAGTAGCAAAGCTGATGAAGACGGATGAGAACACATCAGATGCTGAAGATGAGACGGAAGCTCTCGAAGAGGACATCAATGCACAGGGATATGTGGATTATGGCATAAGCCACATTGTCGGAGATGATATAACTCTTGTGCTTGATGAGAAAGAGTATACCTATAAGATCTCTGATAAAAAGCCTATAAGCAAAGGCCTGTTTAAGAGAAACCTTAACAGGATAGCTCTTGTTCATTCAAAGATCTATGAGAACAGACAGATAAGCAATATATATCATGTTACACTTCCAAACATTGTTGATGTGAGCAAGACATCTGAAGGCTTCAGACCTTATATAGATGATCAGGCACAGATTGTGGGCGAGACTGTAAGATGTGTCGGAAAGATAGGTAAAAAGGCTCATTTTGAATCTCCCGCTGCTATATCGCGAGGACTTAAGGACAACAATGCTGTCCTTATTGCAGGCCAGGGAGCCATATGTACCGGAAGTTCAGAAGAGGATACGGAAGCTGCGGCTTATGTCCTTGAAAAAGGATGCATGGCAGCTAAACTGGCAATGTGCTGTACAGAGGCTCAGTGTGTGCCCGGACGCATAGCAAAGAAGGAAAGAGAATTTTACAAGGAAAGCTACTCAAAACTGAAATGATAACGAGGAGGAGCAATTGAAGAAACTTAAAAATGTCATACAATATAATTCACCGGTCATTTTGACATTTGCCGGAATATCGCTCATAGTACTGATACTGGGTACGATTACGGGCGGACTTACCAATACCTGGCTGTTTTCTGTATATCGTTCATCTTTGTTAAACCCTCTTACTTATTTGAGGATGTTCACACATGTGCTTGGCCATGCGGATCTGTCACATTATATGGGCAATATGATGTTTTTTCTTTTGCTTGGACCGGCCATAGAAGAGAAATACGGAAGTCGAAATACTCTGCTTATAATAGCGGTAACGGCATTTGTTACGGGATTGATATTTTTTATATTTTTCCCGAAATCAGCTTTACTTGGAGCAAGCGGGATAGTATTCTGTTTTATTATACTGTCATCGATGACAGACATAAGGGAAGGCAAGATACCGCTGACTCTGATACTTGTGTGTATCCTTTATATAGGTCAGGAAGTATTTAATGCCATATTCGTAAATGACAATATATCTCAGCTGGGTCATATAATAGGCGGTGCCTGCGGATGTGCATTTGGATATATACTTGGAAAGAAGAAATAGGAAAAGATAATGCTTGAATTAAAAAACATTGAATACACCGTGGAAGGTGAAAAAGAAATAATACGTGGAGTGAATCTTAATATCGGGGAAGGATTCATAGCGATAACCGGACCAAACGGAGGCGGTAAGTCGACACTTGCAAAGATAATAGCAGGAATTATAAAGCCCACATCCGGACAGATAATCTTTGACGGAGTGGATATTACCGATATGTCCGTAACGGATAGAGCAAAAGCAGGCATCAGCTATGCGTTTCAGACACCCGTAAAGTTTAAGGGGATCACAGTAAAGGATCTGCTTACTTTAGCAGCCGGAAAAGATACTTCGGTAAGTGAGGCCTGCAATATATTATCGGAAGTCGGACTTTGTGCAAGAGATTATATAAACAGAGAAGTCAATGCGTCGCTTTCCGGTGGAGAGTTAAAAAGGATAGAGATCGCGATGATCATCGCAAGACAGACAAAGCTGTCGATATTTGATGAACCGGAAGCAGGGATAGATCTCTGGAGTTTTAACAGTCTTATTAAGGTATTTGAGAAACTTCACAACAAGATCAACGGATCGATCCTTATCATTTCGCATCAGGAGAGGATACTGAACATAGCTGATCAGATAATCGTGATCACGGATGGCAAGATCACAAATGTCGGATCTAAAGATGAGGTATGGCCCGGACTGATGAATGAACGCGCATGCAGCGCACTTACAGAGAAATTATAAGAAAGATAAATGGTTTATAAGATGGATATTATCACAAAGAATCTGCTTGCGGAGATAGCTGATATACATGAAACACCCGAAGGTGCATACAATATCCGTGCCAACGGAAAACTACAGAGCAGAAATACAACGGCTAACATAGATATAGTTACTAAGACCGATAAACCCGGAATAGATATCATAATAGCTCCCGGAACCAAAAACGAGAGTGTGCATATACCTGTTATCATAAGCGAGACGGGTCTGACGGATTTGGTTTACAATGATTTCTATATCGGAGAGAATGCTGACGTTGTGATAGTTGCGGGATGCGGAATACACAACTGCGGAGATCAGGATTCGGGGCATGACGGTATACATACTTTTCATGTTGGAAAAGGTGCAAAAGTAAAGTATATCGAAAAGCATTACGGTGAAGCGGACGGTACAGGCGAGAATATAATGAATCCTACCACTATTGTCGAGATGGAGGAAGATTCGTATCTCGAGATGGAGACTACTCAGATAAAAGGTATTGATTCGACTAAAAGAGTGACAAAAGGGGTCGTCAAAGACAGAGCCACTTTTATCGTAAAGGAAAAGATAATGACTCACGGCGTTCAGTATGCCGAGACGGAGTTTGATGTTGCACTTGACGGTGAGGACTCTTCCACAAATGTTGTTTCGAGATCTGTGGCACGAGGAAAGTCAAAACAGAAGTTTTTAGCGGCAATAAGCGGAAACAATAAATGTAGCGGACATTCCGAATGCGATGCCATACTTATGGATGAAGCAGTAGTAACTGCTATACCTGAGTTAACGGCAGCAAATGTGGATGCTGCTCTGGTACACGAAGCGGCAATAGGAAAGATCGCGGGTGAACAGCTTATAAAACTGATGACACTTGGCCTTACCGAAGAAGAAGCAGAAGAAGAGATAGTAAACGGATTTTTGAAATAGTTATGATTAAGAATGTTATTTTTGATATAGGCAATGTCCTGATGGAATACAGATGGGCAGAGGCACTTGAAGATACGGGAATCTCAAAAGAGATCGCCAATGATATATGGTCTGAGATGTTTGATGATGAACTTTGGGTCATGCATGATGCGGGTACGGCAAGCGTTTATGATCTGATCGAACAGTTTGGGGCGCGTTTCCCCAAATACGCTGACAACATCAAAGAATTTCTCATACATGGAGAAAGGATGAATTTACCAAGACCCGAGGTATGGGAAAAAGTGCATACTTTAAAGCAGCTGGGTTACGGTATATATCTTTTGAGCAATTATTCCGAGTATCTTTTTAAGATACATATGAAAGAAGCATTGTTTATGAATGATATTGACGGAAAGCTTGTTTCATATGAGGTAAACCAGGTGAAACCCGACAGGGATATATATGAGACCCTTATTGAAATGTATAGTCTTGATCCGAAGGAATGTATTTTCCTTGATGATAGAAAAGAAAATACCGATACGGCAAAAGCCCTCGGTATTGATTCGATAACGATTGAGAGCAGGGAACACATAAACAGCGTGTTGGAAGATCTTATAAAGGAAAGATCCTAATCCCTGCAGTCAAGTACATTTTTCAATTTACCGCTTTGTTCGTTTCTCAAAGGCGTGTCAGCGTCAAGAGTTATGGTTGAAGCGGTTATTTTTTTGTCTTTAAGGAAGCGTCTTATGATCTGTTCTGCCTGTAGGAATAGAATACCTTTAGCCGAGTCATCCTCTACTTCCATACGGACCGATATGCTGTTGTTCGTATAGATGAGTATCTGATATCCTGTAAGACCTTTGATATCTTTTAATACGGATGAAAACTCATCGATATGTATTGATACATCTTCACCGTTGTCTGCCGTGAATCTTATGATGTCATCCTTCGCGGATGTTATGCTTATCCAGGGAGAAGGGTTTCCGCATGGACACATCTTGTCGTGAATGTGCACTGAATCCGGGAGAGTCATCCTTATTATTGGATAGTCGGTTTTAAACATATTAGTTATGAGAATCTTGTCGGGTTCATCACCTTCTGCGCAGGGTTTCCCGTTAACATCGGCTTTTTCTATTATGATCCAGTCATCATTAACATGCAGATGTCCCATCTGACATTCCGAAGCAACAATGCCGAATTCGGCACTTGAATATGTTGCCTGGACTGTACTGTCGAATGCATCTATGAGTGAAGCTCTGAGCTCATCGGACAGAGATTCTCCGCCGGCTATTATAAGTACGGGACTTATGGAAAGAATACCTGATCGTTTCTGTTCGAGAAGTTTTTCCAAGGTAGACGGATAAGCCCACAGGAATGCGGGACGAAGTTCGTTTAATCTTGAGACCATCTCTTCTATCGGAAGAAATACCGAAAGGACCGAAGTCGATTTTGACCATGCTGCCTGCTGAAGAGCACCGTCGGTGGATGATATTATCACATAACGGCTCCCGTGAAATAAAAATCTTGCATAATCACTGTCATAGGAAAAAGAACGCACGGTGTTAATAGCTTCGTTCACGGGCATGTGAATGATCTCATCGCTCAACCAGTCTTTCTTGTTTGCGATAAGATAGTCGCGTTCAACATAAGGTACATCCCTCATAAAGAAGTTGACACCGAGATTCTGATATAACTTGGCGTAGAGCGGATTGTGTTTTCTTGCAAAAGTCACCATTGCATAGAAACGCTGCCTTTTTATCTGATCACGCTCTTTGGGTGTCATTTTGTTGTATCTTTTTACAAGGCTGATGCCTTCCTTTAAACTCATTTCATCCATACATTGTAATATAGCAAAAAAAGGGAAAGTGTCAAGGGCGTGCCTGTTCACGCGATAGACAAACAGAGGCTTAAAATGTTATAATAATTCTGTCTGTGGATCAGACAGTTTTTGGATTCAGAATTCATGGAAATGTAAAAGGAGGTTATATGGATAAGCCTGTATTAGTGATACTTGCTGCCGGAATGGGAAGCCGTTACGGCGGGTTAAAACAGATGGATCCTGTTGATGACCGCGGTCATAAGATTATAGATTTTTCTATTTACGATGCCAAGGCTGCCGGCTTTGAGAAAGTTGTATTTATCATAAAGAGAGAGATGGACAAGGATTTTAGGGAATGCGTCGGAGATGCTATCGCAAGACACATGGAAGTTGAGTATGTCTATCAGGATATAACGGATATTCCCGATTACTTTACCATGCCTGAAGGCAGGGTTAAACCCTGGGGAACAACGCATGCGATCCTTAGATGCAAGGATGCGATAAACGGTCCTTTCATGGTTATAAATGCGGACGATTATTATGGCAAGCAGGGATATAAGATAATGTACGAGTTTTTGACAAAGACTATGGATGACGATGACAGATATGCCATGGTCTCATACGAGCTGGGAAAAACTCTGACTGAGAAGGGCAGCGTTACCAGAGGTGTTTGCAAGGTAGATGATAACAACATGCTCACTGATATAGTTGAGCAGAAGAATCTGATAAAGACTCCCGATGGCGCAGCATATACAGATGCCGATGGAAACAACGCCGTTGCCATGGATGTTAAGACTCCTGTTTCAATGAATATGTGGGGATTTAAGAAAGGTTTGTTTGAACATCTTGAAACCGCGATGAGAGTCTTCTATACAGAGGGTATCAAAAAGGATCCGATGAAAGCTGAGTGTCTGATACCAACAGAGGTCGATGTTATCATCAAGGCTGGCAAGGCCAGTGTAGAGGTTTTAAACAGCTCTGACAGGTGGTTTGGAGTTACTTACAAAGAAGATAAGCCTTTTGTTGTTGACAGTATAAAGAAACTTAAAGAAGCCGGTGAGTATCCGGATGTATTGTGGGGATAAACATGAAGATATTAGTTACCGGGGGGACCGGATATATAGGAAGTCATACAGTAGTTGAATTGCTCACGGAGGGACATGAGGTTACCATACTGGATAACCTTAGTAATTCCGATAAAAGAGTTGTGGACAGGATAGAAGCCATAACCGGAGTACGTCCTGATTTTGAGGAAGGCGATATAAGAAACAAGGATACGCTTGATAAGCTGTTTAGTGATACAGCATATGATGCTGTTATACATTTTGCAGGACTCAAGGCAGTCGGAGAATCTGTACAGAAACCTCTTATGTATTATGAGAATAATATTGCAGGTACAGTCAATCTGTTAAAGAGCATGGGCGAACACGGATGCAAGAATATAATCTTTTCTTCATCTGCAACCGTATACGGTACACCTGCATTTGTTCCGATAACGGAAGAGTGTCCTAAGGGAACATGCACCAATCCCTATGGCTGGACAAAATCCATGATAGAACAGATAATGACTGATCTGTGCATATCTGATAAAGAATGGAATGCTGTACTCTTAAGATACTTTAATCCTATAGGAGCACATGAATCCGGAATGATCGGAGAAAATCCCAACGGTATTCCCAACAATCTGATGCCTTATGTCACACAGGTCGCAGTCGGAAGATTAAAAGAACTCGGTGTGTTCGGAAATGATTACAATACACATGACGGAACGGGAGTAAGAGATTATATCCACGTTGTCGATCTGGCGATCGGACATGTTAAGGCCTTAAGCAAGCTTAAGGCAGGCAGCGGATTGTCGGTATACAATCTCGGAACCGGTCAGGGATATTCTGTTCTTGATATAGTTAAGAATTTTGAAGAGGCTACAGGCGTTAAGATCCCGTATGTTATCAAACCCAGGAGAGCCGGTGACATTGATGAGTGCTATGCGGATCCTTCGAAGGCTGAAAAGGAGCTGGGATGGAAAGCTGAGCGCGGAATAAAAGAAATGTGCGCTGACTCATGGAGATGGCAGAAGAACAATCCCAACGGATATGATGACTGACTTTGTTATTAGTCGGATAACATCCTGACAAGTTGAGAGAATTACATATTTATGTTACAATGATATATTGGGGAGAGAAGGAAGAATGGTAGGTAGCAAATGGCTAAAGACATAAACAGAGAGCCCGATCCGATAGACAGTTGGATGGAGGTTACGCTGGTATATAACTCTGCTCTTAAGGAGATCGGGACCAAGCTGGAGATATTAAATGATGAGTTTCAGCAGGTTCACCGTTACAATCCGATCGAGCATATCAAATCGCGTATCAAGACTTCTGAGAGCATAGTAAAGAAGCTCAAAAAGAAGGGATATGAGTCAACCATTGAGAACATGATTGAGCATGTCAATGATATAGCGGGAATAAGAGTCATATGTTCGTTCACATCGGACATATACCGCGTCGCTGAGATGATCGGTAATCAGAATGACATAAAGGTCCTTTCGATAAAGGATTATATAAAGAACCCGAAACCGAGCGGATATAAGAGTTATCATATGCTCGTGACTGTTCCTATTTTCCTTTCCGACAAAATGGTGAACGCAAAGGTTGAGATACAGATAAGAACCGTTGCAATGGATTTCTGGGCAAGCCTTGAGCATAAGATACATTACAAATTTGAAGGAAACGCTCCGGAACATATCAAGAATGAACTTAAGGAATGTGCCCGCATGGTATCCGATCTGGACGCAAGAATGCTCGCACTTAATGAAGAGATCCGGAGTCTGGAAGACGAAGATTCGATATAAAAGCCCTAAAAATGAGGAGTGCCCGGATACCTCGCGGCATCCGGGCTATTATGAAAAAATTACCTATAGTCTGAATCAACTTTATGGCTTAATTATAGTGATTAATTATGAACAATATATGAACAGACTATGAATATATAGTAAAAATTACTAAATGGAGGAAGCTATGGATACATTTATTGACAAACTTGCACAAAAAACAGTGGCAAATGATATCATCAATGCCAACACTGCTGCCGAAGCAAGAGAGAGCCAGAGAATAAAAGATCAGCTGGCAGGATACGAAGAACTCCTTCAGGAGATGAAGCAGGTCAACTTAAAGAATATTGAGTCGGCTTCCAAAGTAAGTGATATGTTGGGTGAAGCAGGCAGTCTCGCAACGAGAGATGCCGGAGGAGCCGAGGTTTCCAAAGAGATGATAGATGCAGCAAAGGCTTCATCGGAAGAAACCTTGCGCGAAGTTCGTTCTGCATCCCAGGAAACTGTAAGTGCAGTCAGGACGGCGACAGAGGATATGGTTGCCGCATCAATGAGATCGTCTGAAAAAGCCATAGCTGCCACAAATTCTTCAAAAGAAGAGATAATCGCGGCATTTAAAGAGAACACGGATAATGTTAAGGAGTCTATTGACAGTCTCAAGAGATCTGCCGATGACGCTGTAGCATCCGTAAAGAGAGCATCTGATGATGCTATTACATCCATTAGCGGTAAAGCAGGAGAGAATATAGAAGAGATCAACAAAGCTGCAGCAACCGTGAAAGAAGCATGCGATGCCGGGATAGATGGCATGAAGACAGCATCTGCTGAAAGTGCCGAGAGCATAAAACAGGTTTCGGTATCAAGTGTTGAAGAGATTAAGAACGCTTCTTCTGCAAGTGTTGAAGATATAAAGAATGCTTCCGCAGCGAGTGTTGAGGATATAAAGAATGCTTCTGCAGCAAGCGTTGAAGATATAAAACAGGCATCGGCTGAAGCAACCGAGACGATCAAACAGGTTGTTGCCGAAGGATTGGATGCTATCAAACAGGCAAGCGGAGACGTTGTAAAAGGTGAAGCGCCCGCTATGGATCAGACATACCTTGATGCACAGTTTGACGATGTTCATGATGCAATACATACAGAGAACGTCAAGGTGTACAGAAATGTTCAGGCTGCAGTTGATGACAGCCTTGCTGATCAGACCAAAGCTTTAAGAGGATATATAGAAAATGCCGGTAAGGACGGAACAAAGCTGCCCATCGTACTTGGTGTGGTGAATTTTGCTCTTGATATCATCATCCTTGCCATATTACTGCTTAATTCACTGGGTATTTTCTAGTTTTTGATTATGAAGTTTATTACAAGCCGCTATAAAAGGATGAGAGTGGTAATGTTCAGATTGTCCTTTATAGTGATATTTCTAAATATAATCTTTATACCGCAATATCAGAAGATCCGTCCTGAAGGCAACAACTTTTTTAAGGTTTTTCTTAACAATGAGTATGTTGGTTCGGTAGGAAAGCAGACAGACGTTGACCAGCTTTTGGTTGAAGCCAGAAGAGAGGTCGCTTCGGCATCCGATGCATTCGTGTTCCTGGAAGCTTCCGTCACTACAGAAGGAAGCGAAGTGATGTTTGGTGAAACTGATTCGGAAGACAGTGTAAGACAAAACATGGTCAACTGTCTTGAGAAAAGCATGCACGAAGGACTTAAACCGGCATATACCGTTAAGATAGGAGGGTTCACCGTAAATCTTGCATCTCTTGATGATGTCAAGAGAGTACTTCAGGCGGCGGTTGATAAGTATGACCTTGATCATGAGTATACTGTTTCTCTTGAGAAGGATCATGTCAGAGAGCTTAATGCTCTTACGGCATCGATAGTCCCTGTGGAAGAATCGGGAGAAGAGGATACCACTGGTACGCTTAAAGGAGCAGGTTTTGAGAGGCTGTGCAGTGAAAGCGTATTGGAAGGAGATAGCATACAGGAGGCCAAGAGTTTTTCTGATTTCGATTACGGGCTGCTGAGCCTGTCTTTTGATAATTCCATTGAGATAGTAGATGCATATCTTTCTGAAGGACAGCTTGAGAGCGTTGATGCTGCTATTGACAGTATAACCGCGAGTCAGGATAAGAACGTGGTTTATGAGGTGCAGTCGGGAGATACACTCTCGGGCATTTCTATGGCCACCGATATTCCGATGGAAAAGATCATAGCATTAAATGATGCCATCGAGGATGAGAATTCCATGATCAGAGTCGGTCAGGAGATCATCATAACCAATCCTGAACCTCCGCTCTCGATCAACAGGGTAGAGCAGGAATATATAGAAGAAGATTATGATGCGGAAGTCGTTTATATAGATAATGACGAATGGTACACCACGGATCGTGTCACCAGACAGGAACCCAGTGCGGGCCACAGAAACATAGTTGCACAGATAAACTATTTCAATGATAAGGAAGTCAGCAGAGAAGTCATTAAAGAACAGGTTCTATTAGAGGCCGTTCCCAAGATCGTTGAAAGAGGGACCAAAGTTCCTCCTACCTATATAAAGCCTATAAGCGGTGGACGACTTTCTTCTACATTCGGAAAGAGAAATGCACCTACAAGGGGTGCATCTACATATCATCAGGGTGTGGACTGGGCAATCGCAAAGGGCTCATCGGTTGTGGCATCATCCGGCGGTAAGGTAACAAAGGCCGGTTGGGCAAAGGGCTACGGATACGTTGTATATATCCAGCACCCGGATGGAAAGGAGACCAGATACGGACATTTGAGCAAGGTGCTTGTAAGTGTCGGTCAGACTGTAAGGCAGGGAGATAAGATCGCATTGAGCGGAAACTCAGGCGTCAGCACCGGACCTCACCTCCACTTTGAGATACGTGTCAACGGTACGGCTGTTAATCCGCTTAAGTATCTGAACTAGCCTTAGATCCATAAGCACACGCGTTCGGTTTACAAATTTGGCATATGCGTGTATACTATAAAAGGTTGTATGTATTTTTATACAATATTTTGTTGTTTGAAGATTCGATATACTATATATAGATTAAAACCGAAGAGGTTGATATGGAACAATATGTGATCAAGGGTGGCGCACCACTTGTTGGTGAGGTTGAGATAGGCGGTGCCAAGAATGCGGCACTGGCGATTCTTGCAGCAGCCACCATGACAGATGAGACGGTATTGATAGAGAATGTTCCGGATGTAAGAGATACCAATGTTATGATCCAGGCAATGGAGAGCGTTGGTGTTATAGTTGAGCGTCCAGAGAGACATACTGTCAAGATCAATGCCGGCAATATAAGGGTTCAGACAATTGATGATGAATCCATAAAAAAGATCAGAGCATCCTATTATCTTATAGGAGCACTGCTCGGAAAGTATAATGAAGCTGAAGTTGCTCTTCCCGGAGGCTGTAATATCGGAAGCCGTCCGATAGACCTTCATATAAAAGGTTTCAGAGCGCTGGGAGCTAAGGTTGAGATATCGCACGGTATCATAATCGCGAAGGCAGAGAAGCTTCACAGCGGACATATATATCTTGATAAGGTATCTGTGGGAGCGACCATCAATGTTATGATGGCAGCAGTTCTTGCGGAAGGAAAGACCATAATCGAGAATGCCGCAAAAGAGCCTCATGTCGTTGATGTGGCAAACTTCTTAAACAGAATGGGAGCAAATGTCAAAGGAGCAGGTACCGATGTTATCCGTATAAAAGGTGTACCGAAGTTACACGGTACCGATTATGCGATCATCCCGGATCAGATAGAAGCGGGAACATTCATGTTTGCTGCTGCTATCACAAAAGGTGATGTAACTGTTAAGAATGTTATTCCCAAGCATCTTGAGTCCATAAGTTCAAAGCTGCTTGAGATAGGATGCGAGATAGAAGAATCGGATGAGGCTGTAAGAGTCGTAGCATCAAAGAGACTGGGACATACTCATGTTAATACTCTTCCCTATCCAGGTTTTCCTACAGATATGCAGCCACAGATTACGGTGGCACTTGGATTGTCAAAGGGAACGAGCATCGTGACCGAGAGCCTGTTTGAGAACAGATTCAGATATGTTGATGAACTCACCCGTATGGGAGCGAGCATTAAGGTAGAAGGCAGCGTTGCGATCATAGATGGCGTTGAAAAGTATACCGGAGCGGGAATAAGCGCGCCGGACTTAAGAGCAGGTGCGGCACTGGTGCTGGCAGGACTTGCGGCAGAAGGATATACGACGGTAGAAGATATCAAATATATAGAAAGAGGCTATGAGGACTTTGACGAGAAGCTTAGGGGACTTGGAGCCATGATCGAAAAGGTTAATACCGAGAAGGATATCCAGAGATTTAAATTAAAGGTTGTGTAGTATATTGATATGATGAGAAGTATTTTTCTTGTTATGATAAAAAAGTCTTCCGAGTGAGGACTTTTTTATTTGCTTTAAATATGTTACACAGTTGATTTCATTGATATAATGATTATATGCGAAATGTAAAGATATCGGTTCGATCTCTTGTTGAATTCATACTAAGGGAAGGGGACATAGACAACAGAATAGCACATGATGCTGCAACCGCAATGCAGGAAGGCGGTAGACTGCATCGCAAGATACAGAGAGCCCAGGGCGGTGAATACAGGGCTGAGGTTCCTCTTTCTTATACCTATATTAACGGCAATCTCATATCGGATACAATAAGCGACGCATGTGAAAATCCAGAGAACCTTGATCTGACCACGGTAACGGTAGACGGCAGAGCTGACGGAATCATAGATATAGATCCAGTTACTATAGATGAGATAAAAGGAACTTACAGAAAACTCGAGCGTATGGATGCTCCGGACAATGTACACCTTGCACAGGCAAAGTGCTATGCGTTTATATACGCTTCTCAAAACGGTCTTGAAAAGATCGGAGCCCAGATGACATATGTAAATATGGACACGGAAGAGATCAAAAGATTTCAGTATGTGTTTATGTTTAACGAACTTGATGTATGGTTTGGCGAACTGATGAAGGAATACATACGATGGGTTGATATGGAACAGGACTGGTTCGAAAAGAGAAACATATCCATAAAGGATACAGAGTTTCCTTTTGATTACAGAGAAGGACAAAAAGAACTCGTCACACATGTCTACCATACCATAGTACACGGAAGAAAGCTTTTTCTGGAAGCTCCTACCGGGGTAGGTAAGACAATTTCGACAATCTTCCCGACGATAAAAGCCATAGGAGAGAAAAAAGCTCAGAGGATGTTTTATCTTACCGCCAAGACAGTGACTCGAACGGTGGCATCTGATACCATGAATATTCTGAGAGATAAAGGCTTGAGGTTTAAGAGTATAGTACTTACGGCCAAAGATAAGATATGTCCTCTTGAAGAAAGAAACTGCAATCCGGAAGCATGTCCGTATGCGAAGGGACATTTTGACAGAGTAAATGATGCCATGTTTGCGATCCTCACGGAGTGTGAGGATTTTGACAGGAATACATTAGAGGAATATGCTGAAAGATTCTGTGTATGTCCGTTTGAGTTTTCCCTTGACGTGAGTCTGTTTTGCGATGCGATCATATGTGATTATAATTATCTGTTTGATCCGCATGTATCCTTAAAAAGGTTCTTTTCTGACGGCAAGCCTGCAGACAGCATCTTTTTGATAGATGAAGCACATAATCTTGTCGACAGGGGCAGGAACATGTACAGTGCGGTCATCAATAAGACTGTTACTCTAAGGATAAAGAGTCTGATCAAAGGGCTTGATCCTACTCTTACCAGAAGACTGGGAAGCGTAAATAAGGAACTTCTGGCACTTAAAAAGGAACTGGATAATGAAGATATAAGTCAAGGGTATACAGGAAGGCATGTGATCTATCAGGATATACTTAAACTTGTGCTCTCCATGCAGCGTCTGTCGGACAGACTTCAGCATTTTTTGGAGAATACCGACCACAGTAAGATCAGGGAAGAACTTCTGGATTTTTACTTTGATGTTTCCCACTTCTTATATATATATGATCTTTTAAGCGAGGGTTATATCATATACGGATATTATGATAGGGATGAGTTCTGCGTCCGCATTTTTTGTGTCGATCCTTCTCAAAATCTTGTCGCATGCATGGATAAAGGAGTGAGCAGTGTTTTGTTTTCCGCAACTCTTCTTCCGATAAGATATTATAAAAGTCTTCTTGGAGGAAAAGAGGAGGATTATGAGGTCTATGCAAGATCCACATTCGATCCTTCAAAAAGAGGATTGTATCTTGCTCAGGGTGTTACTACAAAGTATACCGAGAGAAGTAAGGAACAGTATGAGAGGATAGCCGCGTATATACATGATATAGTTGAAGCAAGAAGCGGAAAATATATGGTGTTCTTTCCTTCTTACAGTTTTTTGGAGAATGTTAGGGAACTGTATGAAAACAGGTACTGTTTTTTTGAAGAAACAAAAGATATAAGACTTGCAATACAGAATGAGCGTATGACTGATGAAGAAAAGGAAGAATTCCTTGCCCTGTTTTCAAATGATGAAAGCTTGGATACACAGCAGGGAACGCTTCTGGGATTCTGCGTTCTTGGGGGCGTCTTTTCCGAAGGTATCGATCTGCAGGGGGATAACCTTATAGGGGCCATTATAGTCGGAACGGGTATACCGATGGTCTGTGAGGAGAATGAACTTATAAAGTCATATTTTGATGCCAGGGATGGTGAGGGTATGAAGTATGCGTATGTCTATCCAGGGTTTAATAAGGTGTTGCAGGCTGCGGGAAGAGTGATAAGGACACATGATGATATAGGTATAGTAGCTTTATTGGATTACAGATTCGATTATGCTTCATACAGAGAACTCTATCCAAGGGAATGGAGCAATATAAAGCGGGTAAACAGAGACAGTATCAGACGCGAGCTGATGGATTTTTGGTATTGAGAATGGTATGGATAAATGCTATAATTCTTAGGATTGATGTGTGTGCAGGATTAGTCTATCGGTAGGGCGCCAGCTTCCCAAGCTGGATAGGCGGGTTCGACTCCCGTATCCTGCTTGTGGCGGTATCTATGGGTAGGTATCGCCATTAGTTTTCTGGAGGTTTTCATGGGAATAGAGATAGAAAAGAAATATACAGTAAAAAGCATCCCGAAAGATATAGACAGCTATCCGTATCATGTGATAGAACAGGCATATCTTAATGTTCATCCGGCGATAAGGGTGAGACGTGAAGATGATATCTTTTACATGACCTATAAAGGAGCCCGTTCCGAAAAGGAAGGAGAGATAGGGCAGGTTGAGTACAACATGCCGCTTGATAAGGAGTCATACAACAGACTCGCATCCAAAGCAGAAGGTATACTGATAAAAAAGAAGAGATACCTTATTCCTTTAGATGAAGAAGCTTTTGAAAGAGAGTATCTAGATTTACATCCGGATCTGACAGAAAGTATAAAGAACGGTGATATACAGATAGAACTTGATGTATTTGGAAGTCCTTATGAAGGGGTTATCATCGCAGAAGTAGAGTTTCCTGATGAGGAAAGTGCAAGAAAATTCAAGACTGTAGAGTGGTTTGACAAAGAGGTGACGGGAGATCCAAAGTACAGCAATGCACAGATGAGCAAGGGAGTATTATGAGTACATTCAGAGTAGAACTAAAAAAGGTAGTTGATGACAGTTACGATATATCGGTAGGTTATGAACTGCAAAACCAGCTGATCGGGGATATCAGATCAGGACTTGTCGGTAAGATAAAAAAGTTTGCAATAATAACAGACAGCATAGTTGAAAACCTATATGCAAAGCCGATATACGATGCATTAAAAGAAACAGGATATCAGGCAGACATGTTTGTGTTTCCCGAGGGAGAGAAGAGCAAGACCAGAGAAGTTAAAGCCATGATAGAAGATGAGATGCTCGCCAAAGGATATCGCAGGGACTGCTGTATACTGGCAATAGGCGGAGGAGTTGTAACCGATCTGGCGGGATTTGTTGCGGGTACATATGGCAGAGGAGTGCCGTTTATAAACTATGCAACAACTCTTTTGGCTGCAGCAGATGCTTCAGTGGGAGGAAAGACGGCGGTTGATACGCCTCTAGCCACCAATCTGATCGGGCTTTTCAATCAGCCTGTAAAGGTATATCTGGATATCGCAACATGGAAGACATTGCCAAAGAGACAGATAATCAGCGGACTGGCAGAAACTATAAAGCATGCATGCCTTGCCGATAAGGAGTTTTTTGATTACATAGATGAACATATGGATGATATCCTGAAACTTGAGACAGAAGCCTGTGAACATATCGCACACGAAAACTGTGCGATAAAGTACAAGGTGGTAATGAAGGACGAGAGAGAATCTGGTCTCAGAGAAGTTTTAAATCTTGGACATACAGTAGGTCGTGCGATCGAGACAGAAAGCGGATATGAGCTCATGCACGGAGAAGCTGTTTCCATAGGCATGGTGGCTGAAGTAAAGCTTGCCAACAGATTGAACTTACTGTCAGCTGATGAAATGAATGCAGTCATAAAGCTTTTGGATAAAGCAGGACTTCCGACTAAGATACCTGAATATATTGACAGGGAAGCACTGGTAAAGAGACTGTATACGGACAAAAAGGTTCGTGACGGAAAGTTAAGATTTGTTCTTCAGGACAGCATCGGGTCGATAAAAGAATTCGAACCCGGTGTATTTGCCAAACCTATTGAAGAAAGTCTGGCAAGAGATATAATTATGGAGATGTAACAATTGTTTTGAGGGATCATATATGAATACTGAAAACAGATTGGGAACAAAACAGATAGCCATGACGGCTGCACTTTTGGCAATATGCATACTCAGTCAGGTTTTTAAGAATCTGAGCATATTTATAACAGGACCGATTGTCAATGCATGTCTGATACTGGCCGTTCTCATGGTGAATCTGCCCTGTGCGATGATACTGAGTATTATAACACCGATAACTGCTTATATAATAACCGGTGGAGGCGTGATGGCTGCAGTGCCTATTATAGTGCCCTTTATTATGATGGGCAATGTTGTGATCGTTATCATGACCTTCTTTCTTGTCAAAAAAGAGATGAGAGAACCAAAGGATATGACCATGCGTATACATAAATATATTGTGGCTGTTGTAGCTTCACTCGCTAAAGGTGTGTTCATGGGGATAACCATATCACTCTGGCTGATACCATCATTTCTTCCGACTGAAAGTCCGCTCAGAGGAAAGATGGATATGCTCCAGACTACATTTTCACTGTACCAGTTCGTTACGGCTTGCATTGGATTTGTTTATGCTTATCTCGTATGGACAGCCATGAAGTATGTAAAGATGGACTGATATATGACAGTATTACAAATATATGATTAATATGATTTTGGCTGATTTCATGGGTCGTTTTTGGAGCGATCCATGAATTATTTTTATATTTGAAAATTTTTTTATTTTTTTTGTAACGAAATGAAACTTCCTCCGTCTAACAGACGAGATCAAAAGAAAGGAAAAGCACGACGATACATGGATAAGAACACCGCCGAAAAACTATATGAGGCTTTTTATATGAAGGTGTTTTCTTACGTTATGACGCTTACGAGAGATCAGAACGATGCCATGGAGATCACGCAGGAAACATTTTACAGGGCGATCTCCACAGAAAAGACGTTCAAAGGCGAGAGCGAAAGCTTTACATGGCTTTGTGCGATTGCAAAGAACTACTTTATCGACGAGAAACGGCGCCAATCAAGGTTTGATGACGTACCTCTCGATGAACAGCAGGATACTAAGAAAAGCTTGGAGAAGAGTCTGATGGACTCAGACACTTCGATACGTATTCACCGTATACTTCATGATATGGACGAGCCATATAAAGAAGTATTCCAGTTAAGGGTGTTTGGAGAATTATCCTTTAAGGAGATATCATCTATTTTCGGAAAAACAGAAACCTGGGCCCGGGTTACATATCATCGTGCAAGAATAATGATTAAAGAAAGGATGGAAGAATAATGAAATACGAATGCGACGTAATAGAAGATCTTTTACCATTATACAAAGACGGCGCATGCAGTGAAGCAAGTACAAGGGCTGTAGAGGAACACATCAAAGAGTGTCCCAAATGTGCGAAGATCCTTAATGCGTTAGAAGATACAGAAATAGATGAACTGATAGTAAGAGAAAGGGATAATATAATAGGATCCCAGTCGAGATATTTTAAGAGAAAAAGTGCTGTTGCGGGAATGGTAGTGGCTGCGATCTTTGCTTTACCTATCCTGATCTGTCTGATAGTTAATCTGGCAAGCGGTCACGGACTGACCTGGTTTTTCATAGTGCTCGCATCAATGATGATACCCACATCGCTTTTTGTGGTTCCGCTCATGGCACCGAAAAACAGGATGTTCTGGACGATGATCTCGTTTACGGCGAGCCTGATAATACTCTTGGCAGTATGCTGTATCTATTCAAGGGGAACCTGGTTCTTTGTTGCGGCTTCTTCTGTCCTTTTCGGACTCAGTATATGTTTTATGCCGTTTATTGCATGCAGAAGACCTGTCAATGAATATCTTAAGAACTTTAAAGGTCTTACGGTCATGGCAGTTGATACATTGACGTTTTTCTTAATGATACTCTGCATCGGATTGCATGTGCATGTTTCCGGTTTCTTCGGAACAGCTCTTTCAATAAGTGTTCCGATCATCATGATGTGCTGGGTGATATTTTTTATCATCAGATACCTTAAGGTAAACGGCATGACAAAAGCAGGTATCTGTATAATGGCTTTGAGTCTCTTTGGACACTTCGGGACAAAGGCTATTCTTTATCTTACATTGAAGAACAGCAGTAACGGAGGAGTTCAGGTTTATTCGGAACCTTCTATGATAAATGTTATCGCTGGGCTTGTTGTAGGTGCAGTGTTTATATTGATCGGAATGTTACTCAAAAACAAGGGGGAGAAAAACAATGATTAAGCTTAAAGGTATTATTTGCGCATCAGCGATACTGGCTATGATAGCCTGTTTGGGCGGCTGTTCATTTGCTACGAAAACAAGTTATATATATGACAACGGAGACAAATATACGGCAGGTGACCGTGAGATCTCAGATAAGATCGAAAATATCGATATAGATTATATGTCAGGCTCGGTAAAGCTTATAGGCTCCGATGCTGACTGTGTAACCATAGAGGAGACAGCTGCAGTTAAGCTGGACGATAAGAGAAAAGTTCACACATGGGTTGAAGGATCAACACTTCATGTGAGATATTGTGCTTCAGCAAAGAGTCTGGATCTTAATAACCTTCAGAAACAGCTGATCATCACTATCCCTGAAGATGAGATCCTTTCGGATCTTACCGTTGATGTTTCTTCGGCAGAAGTAAGCTGTGAAAATTTCAAGTCTGATAAAGTGGATATAGAGGCAAGCTCCGGCAGCATTCTGGCACAGTGTGAAGCAGATATGATAAAGCTTGCAGCTTCTTCGGGCAATGTATATTTAAACCAGACCGGAAAAAGTAATGATATATCGATCAAAACATCTTCAGGTCATATCAATGTAGAAATGGAAGATGCTTCAAAGCTTATGACCACCGCAAGTTCCGGTGATATAACCATAAAAGCTATCAGTGTAGATGATTTTAAGTCAGAGACATCAAGCGGAGATAATGAATTCAGTTTTGCGACAGCTCCTTTAAGATCAGATATAGAGGCTTCATCCGGAAATATTACAGTGTATCTTCCCCAAAACAGCGACATTACGTTTGATATGGATCCTGATGAAGATGATTTTTCCTATGATCTGGCATTAACTAAAAATGGTGATACCTATGTCTGCGGCGATGGTACGGATATGATGAAAATTGTCGTATCTTCAGGCGAGATCGCTTTAAAGACAATTGAGTGACAGTTATGAAAATGAAAATATTCAGAAAGGCACTACTGATACTGGTTTTGTTTTTTTCTGTAAGTCTTATGGGACTGTTCATATATAACAGGATAATGTTAAAAAAGGATGCAAGGCTGCTTGAGAAGCATGTTGGGCAGATGGTTGAAGTAGACGGACATGATATGTGTGTTTATTTTGAGGGGGAAGGCGATCATACGATCGTGTTTATGTCCGGCTGGGGGGAGCCTTCACCCATATATGATTTCAAGGCTCTGTATAAGGAGCTTAGTGATGACTACAGGATCGTGGTCATAGAGAAATTCGGTTACGGCTTTTCAGATGAAGCACAAGGCAGGAGATCTTTCTATACAATACTGCGCCAGGACAGAGAGGCGCTTGAAAAAGCAGGTATTAACGGACCATTCGTACTCTGCCCGCATTCCTTATCTGGCTTGGAAGCCATCCTCTGGGCTCAGGAGTATCCGGATGAAGTGGAAGCGATAGTAGGTTTGGATATGATGGTCGCCAATGCAAATGTTCAGGCCAAGAATAAAGTATTAAATGACCTGGTAATGGATATAAACAGCTTTGCAAAGAATGTCGGTCTGCTGCGCCTGATAGATCCTGATACAACAGGAACGCTGACTGAAGAAGAAAGGAAGACCGTAAAAGCTTTGTATTGCAGGGATACTGCAAACGATACAGTCAGAAACGAAAGAGATGTGGACAATATTAAGGAAGTAAGTATCGCGATATACAGTACACCTCTTCCTACTGTTCCGACCATTCAGTATATCACTGAGGAAGATGAAGATGATATATGGATCGTATCCGCACAGAAACTAGCAGATGCATCACAAGACGGACACGTAGTAAAACTTGACTGCGGCCATTATGTTCATCACTATGAATATGAACGTATAGCCAAAGATATGAAAGATCTGATCGAAGGGCTTGAGTAGATTGCATTATTGAATTGATATATATTTGATAAGTAACCGGCAGGTAACTATAATTAAGTTATCATTCGGTTACTTTTGTTTTTATGAGTTATCGGATATTATGAAAACATGCTGTTATAGAGATTATATTTATGATACGGGGTTATAACATGATCAGAACAAAGCAGTTTCAGATACTTACAGATATTGAGCTTGTATATAGACTCATGACAGAAGTGTATAACCATGAAGAGAGCAACGGGCCTGCAGAACCGTTCTTTGAATATGCGATAACTTCTCCCTGGATGGATAAGGACTTTCTTAGATTGAACCGATTCTGGCTGGATGGAGATGAGCCGGTCGCTTTTGTTTTCTACGAGCAGCCTGTCACATCACTTTATTTTGTGCTTAGACCCGGATATGAGTATCTTGCAGGAGAGATGATAGAGTATGCGGAGAATAATTATCCAAAGTTTGATGATCCTTTGGAACTGGTACTTATCGAAGGTCAGAAAGCTCTGATAGAAGCAGCAAAGGAGAGAGGCTATGAGCTTTCTTATGAGGAACCGGAATACTATTTTGACTTTCGATCAGGAAAACTTGATCATCAGCTTCCACAGGGATATCATTTCGTGAATCCGTCTACATCAGATCCGCTAAAGACAGCAAGATGTCTCTGGGATGGCTTTAACAAGTGGGAAATTGGTGAGTTTAAGGATTGGGATATTCCGACAAAAAATGATGGAAGAAGTCCTTTTGAACTATATCAGAATGTACTTGGTGCATCTATTGCGCCTTCTCCTCATGCGACGTATGAGTATACGACTATCATTGCAGATGAGAATGACGATTATGTCTGTTTTTCAGGTATGTGGTGGTGTCCGCAGATACATTTAGCTTATATGGAACCGCTTTGTACCGTACCCGAACATCAGCATAAGGGACTTGCAGCAGCTGCGCTTTCTCATCATGACAGCATATTAAGACCACTTGGGGCTGAGGTGATGACGGGTGGCGGAAACGAGTTTTACAGGAAGATCGGATATCAGTGCAAACGTATATATGGTCATTATTTGAAGAAATCACAGTGATAGAATGACGTCTTGGTACAGCAGATCAAAGCGGATAAGGGTATGATATGAACATTTTTGATGAAGTCAATAATTGGGAGAAAAAGGAAGGCGCTAACCTCTTTTCTTCGATTCTTAGTGTGAGTGATCCGGTGATCCTTGATTACGGTTGCGGTGCCGGTAATTATTCGTTTGCAGCTGCATATGCTTTTGGACAGAAATGCAAAGTGTATGCCGTAGACATTAACAAACAGTGTCTGGAATATATAAGTAGCAAATCTAAGGATGAGAAGACTGATTGCATTATACCGGTTGAGGGAAGAGAGGATTATCGAAATAATTTTGATGACAACTATTTTGACATTGTGATCTATGCTGACATGTTTCATGGAGAAGAGAAGACATATAATGGTCTTCATCGTTTTGTGATGCTTGAAGAAGCAAAAAGAACGCTGAAAGAAGGCGGAATTCTTGTCGTTTTGCCTTTTCATCTGTCAAATTTTCGAGATAAGGAAAAAAAGAAAAGCAGGTACACATACAAAAGGATTATAGAAGAAATATGCGAATATGGCTTTAAGTACATTGAAAAGGATCTGCAGGGGATTCATTTCGAGAAAGTTTACAGCCCTTATTATCAGCAAAAGGGCGGTATCACATTCGATAGTCTTGAACGTGGCAAGTTACTGGTATTTGAGAAAAAGGATTAATGATTAAGATACTGTTTTACACCGATAAACTATTACTTTTTCTATAAGTGAAGAAACTATTGAAAAGGGATAACGATCATGGATGAAAGATATCTGCAAGAGATATTGTCAGAGAATTATGGAATTGATAATCATTCTTTGGAATTCTTAAGAGAAGGCGGCGCTCTTACATATATTGTTAACGGAGAGGCAAAATATCTTATTAAGGTTATTGGCGCTGCTTTTTTTAAGACGGCAAAGCAGTCTGTATCTATTATGAGATATCTGGAGGGAAATGGGTTTCCGGTGCCTAAAACAATATTGACAAAGAGCGGAGATGCAATTCTTGAAACGGAATCTGATGGTGAGAAAAAGCTGATCGTTCTCATGGAATTTATTGATGGGGACGAACCTGAACTTGAAACATGTCCATCTGAGGTCGGAGCTTTGGTAGGTAGATTTCATCAACTTATGAATGAATACCCTGCAGAGCTTGTTCCCCATGGCAAAGAATTCTTTATAGATCGATATCTGGATTTCCTTCATAAAAAGAATTATCTGCATATAAAAGAGTATGAAGAACTGGGAGAACGTTTGTGGAATAAGGTTAAGGATCTTCCGCATGCGAATTGTCACGGAGATCTTCACAGAGGAAACCTTTTGCAGAAGCCTGACGGACATATTTACCTTGTGGATTTTGATACTGCTTGCAGGGCACCGGTTATGTTTGATGTCATGGTAATGTGTGACATGACGGATTATTTTAATCTTAAGCAGGAAGATATTGAACTGACAAAGGAAGTATATCGGAAGTTTCTTTTAGGATATTCGGGTCATTGTACGCTTAGCCGTGAGGAAATACTGTCTTTTCCGCATTGGGTTGCAATCAGACATTTTCAACTGCAGGCCACAATCCTTGAGATATATGGAATTGACTGCATAGATGAAGGATTTATTGACAGCCAGCTTTATTGGCTGAACAAATGGCAGGAAGCAATGGCTCAATTTACAGAAAGCCTTCTATGATTGGAGAAAAGAATTGATAGAATTCAAAAAGTTTACTGAATTTCCCAGAGGAACAATGTACGATATTCTTAAAGATGCTTATTCATTTGATAAGAGAAATAAAGAAATATGGGATGAGAACTGGAAGGAATCGGATGCTTTTTTCTATGATAATCCGGATATAGCTGATAAATATGGTTTGATCACTTGCCTTAATGGTGAACCGATCGGTTTTGTAGCATGGGATCCAAGAAACAGACCAGAATATGTGGAAATAGGTCATAACGCAATACGAGAGAAGCATAAAGGGAACGGGTATGGCCACAGGCAATTGGAAGAAGCTCTGAATAGGATTAAAGCATATACCGGTCTGAAACGGATTATTGTATGTACCAATTCAAATCTGGTTGCACCGAAGAATTATGAGTCGGTAGGTTTTAAACTTTATGATAGAAAAGAAAATGCGACAGAAAGTGCATACACAGGAGATTATCTTTATTATGAAATTGTTTTGTAAAGAGAAAAACCGAAAAAGGTTAAAAAATTGCTTTGGCAGTTTTACGAGGACAAAAGCGTGAGGATAGAAAACAATCTGATCCGAATAAGGGATTTTACCGAGTCTGATCTTCAAATAATGTTAAAATGGCTGATGGAGAAAGTGACTTAAGTACAAGGGTGTATGGGGATCGATATGGTTGAGATTAATGAGAACTATATGAAAAGGTGTTATGAATTAGCGATAAGTGCCGGCAAAAAAGGGTTTGACACTTTTGGGGCGGTATTGGTCTGTGACGGTAAAATACTTGAAGAGGCCGAGAATACTGCTGATTTTGAAAAGAAGATTTTTGGTCATGCAGAATTCAATCTTGTGCATAAATGCGCCAATAAATATACAGATGACATTTTAGAAAAATCTGTAGTCTACACGAGCTGTGCCCCATGTGAGAGATGCCTGGCAGCAATAGCTTCACTGGGAGTGCATCAGGTTGTATGCGGAGTTTCATACAAAGAATTCTGCAAACTGCTTCCGTTTGATTATCAGGCAGTGGATAGAGAAGGTTTACTTAAGCAGCTTGGAATAGATATGACACTTACGGAATCAGTGCTTGAAGATGAGGGCATGCACGTCTTTGAATGGTGGGGCGGTGAATATCGTCCGTTAGAAGAACTTATTGCAGAAATGGATGAGGTAAAGAAAAAATGATAAAGGTTTTATTCATTTGCTGGGGCAATATCTGTAGATCGCCCATGGCGGAGTTTATTTTGAAGGATATGGTAGAAAAGAGGGAGATATCTGGTGAGTTTCATATTGAGTCGGCAGCGACATCAACAGAAGAGATAGGCAACCCAGTTTATCCGCCCGCAAAAGCCGAACTGGCACGACATGGTATCAGCTGCGCAGGGAAGACTGCAAGACAGATGCGAAGGGATGATTATGATAAGTGGGACTACATAATCGGTATGGAGAGACTCAATATGGGTTATATGCACAGGATACTTGGAGGAGATCCGGACGGAAAAGTAAGTCTTCTTATGGATTTTACCGGAAGGTCAGAGGATATTGATGATCCCTGGTATACCAGGGATTTTGGCGGCGTGTATAAGCAGATAGTCAGAGGGTGTGAAGCGTTTCTTGAACACCTTGGATACTAAAAGATACGACATGTGTTTTGATACTCCCTATCAAGCGGTTTGCAAAAACTAACAGCTTCTAATATAATAGTACCGAAATTGTTGGGAGTAATGTTTTATGTTTAGATTTTATACCCTTGTAACTATTACAATACCGTTAATATTATACTATGTTTTGCTTGCAGATTATTATTGTGAACACGAGGACAGATATGACGAAAAAGCAAGGTTTGCTCTTGTGCTACGCATAATAGGATCTGTTAAAAGGTTTGGACGTATACGTACCGTAGTCCTTGATGATGATAAGCTTCCAAAGGAAGGCGGATATATCATGTATTCGAATCATCAGGGTAAATATGATGCACTGGGTATCATGGAAGCGCACAAGACACCATGCTCTGTTGTGGCGGATGCCGAACGCAGCCAGATGCTGCTGTTCAATCAGGTTATAAAACTTGTACACGGCAAGCGCCTTGAAAGACACAATATGAGGCAGCAGGTTACAGAGCTTGAGAAGCTTACCGAGGAAGTAAAACAGGGACGCAGATATATATATTTCCCTGAGGGCGGTTATGATCACAATGGAAATAACTTGCAGGAGTTTCGTGCGGGTGCTTTTAAATGTGCAGTTAAAGCGCAGGCGACTATAGTTCCTGTGGCTTTATATGATTCTCATCTTCCGTTTGATTTCAATTCATACAGAAAAGTTACGACTCAGGTATGCTTCCTCGATCCGATATATTATGAGGATTATAAAGGAAAGACTACAAAAGAGATCGGCGAGATGATAAAGCAGCGTATTGAGGAAAAACTCGTTGAGCTTGAGGAGAACAGAGCAAGGAACGGATACAATAAAAAATTCAAGATATACAGGGCAGCCCAGCAGTGAATGGGCTCAATATAAAAAATGTCATTCTGTAGCGAATGGCATTTTTTTATATTATAATGGAAAAGAAGTCCAAACAGCTTAAGAAAGGAGCGGGATCATATGAGTGAAGAGATAAAAGAACTGGCGCAGATACTTAAAGGCAGTGACAATATCGTATTTTTTGGTGGGGCAGGAGTCAGCACTGAATCAAACATACCGGATTTCAGAAGCAGCAATGGTTTGTGGAATGAGAAGCTTAAGATTAATTTTACGCCCGAACAGCTAGTAAGCCATACATTCTTTGTAAGATATCCGGAGGAATTCTTTGAATTTTACAAGGATAAACTGATATATCCCGAAGCAGAGCCCAACGATGCACATAAAGTACTGGCAAAGCTTGAAGAGATGGGCAAGCTTAAGGCGATTGTAACGCAGAATATAGACGGACTTCATCAGGCAGCCGGATCAAAGACAGTATATGAACTTCACGGTTCTGTGCTTAGAAACTATTGCATGAAGTGCGGTGAGTTCTATGATGAGAAATACATCCTTAAGTCAGAAGGAATACCAGTCTGCAGCAAATGCGGAGGAAGAGTAAAACCGGATGTTGTTCTTTATGAGGAAGGGCTTGATCAGGACATAATAAATAATTCCGTAAATGCCATTGCGAGAGCGGATGTCCTTATCATAGGAGGAACTTCTTTGGTCGTATATCCTGCTGCAGGTCTTATAGATTACTTCAGAGGAAGTAAACTTATACTGATAAATAAGAGCGAAACGAGTGCTGACAGAAGGGCAGACCTTGTCATACATGATTCGATCGGAAAGGTATTTAAGGAAGCTTTCGAGCTTATGACAAAAGACTGAGATTTTACAGGTGGAGTATGAAAAAACATATCTTTAAGATAGGTGTAGCGGCAGTTGTCGTACTGGTCGCACTGGCAGTGATATTTGATCCGTTCTTTTCACTGGACAGATTCATAACCGATAAGGCATATTCAAGGCTTAACGGAACAAACAGCAATATCATAATAATCGGAATAGATAACGAGACTCTTTCAGCGTATGGAAATTTTACGCTTTGGTCCAGAGAGAAACTTGCTGAACTGGTAAACAAGCTGTATGAAGATGAAGAGTGTTCACCCGCAGTGATAGGTATGGATTTTATTCTGGCCGATCATTATGATGAAGTTCATGACAGTGAACTTGTTGATGCAGTAAGAAATACCGACGGCAGTGTGGTCTTCGGCTCAAACATCGTATACAGAGGCACAATAGAGACCGACAGCAAAGGAAGAATGTTCTATAATACGGAACATGTCTCAGATATAGAGATGCCGTATGATGAATTAAACGATGTTGCCGTATCGGGATTTACAAATGCCAGCATATCTTCGGATGGATATGTAAGAAGCTCTGTTAACAGCATAACCGTTCCTGCTGAGCTCAGCACTAAAGCAGGTACTTCTCACGACAGTTTTGCTTATGCCATATATAAGCTATACAATGAGAAAACATCAGGCACAACAGTTACTCCCAAAACCAATTCAAAAGGACAGTTTCAATTTCTTTATTCCGGTGAATCGGGAGAGTTTTCAAAAGTTTCTCTTGAAGCAGTACTTACTGACAAGATACCGATGAATGCATTCAAGGATGCGATCGTACTGGTCGGAGCATATGCACCGGGATTCCAGGATTCATATCAGCCGGCTTCCGACAGGGGAACTACCATGTACGGTGTTGAGATCCATGCGAACATCCTGCAGGCATATATGCAGGAAAAGACGCTTGTAAATGCCAATCCGTTCATAATGGCGATCATCACGATGCTTATAGTTGCTGCATTTCTTGTATTTTCAAAGAACAGGAAACCATCAGTCATCATAGCAGTATCTGTCGTAGTTGCGATAGCTTATGTATTAGCAGGAAGGCTGCTTTCGGCAAACGGATATTATATAAGTGTTGCTTATCTGCTTTTAACACTTATATTTGCTGATGTTTATTTCATACTCGAGAAATATGTGCTTGAAAGGATAAGAAGGAGACATACACTGGATGTCTTCAAAAAATATGTTGCTCCCCAGGTTGTGGACGAACTGTCTCATACAGGCGATTTTGAGCTCCATCTCGGAGGAGAAAAAAGAGATGTTGCACTGCTGTTCGTTGATATTCGCGGATTTACATCCATGTCTGAGCTGCTTGAACCCGAACAGGTCGTAGAGATACTTAATGAATACTTAAAGCATGTCACAGATTGTGTGCTCAGTCACAACGGAACTCTGGATAAATTCATCGGAGATGCGGCAATGGCTATATTCAATGCTCCGTTTGATCTGGATGATTATATATATGAAGCTGTTGCAACGGCATGGGATATCAGCAGGGGAGCGGCCGAACTTGAAAAGAAACTTGAAGAGAAATTCGGAAGAACGATAAAGTTTGGCGTGGGAGTTAACAGCGGACCTGCGATAGTAGGAAATATAGGATGTGATTTCAGAATGGATTACACAGCTATCGGAGATACCGTAAATACCGCAGCGAGACTTGAAAGCAATGCCGGTCCCGGACAGGTGCTGATAAGTGAAGGCGTCAGAGAAGCTCTCGGAGACAGGATAGAGGTTGAGTCGGTAGGTGAGATACCGCTTAAGGGTAAGAGCAATAAGATAGAAGTATTCAGTGTTACGGCTCTTAAACCAAAGAATAAAAATGAAGGAACCTGAAGTAACATCGAATATTTAATGAGGGGATGAAGATGAAAGCAGAATGGTCGATCATACCGGATATAAATGATCTGGAAAGATTTACAAAGCTTGCCAATGAATATGGAGCAGCTTTTGAATACAATGATTTTTTCTGGCCGAATGTTTATGAAAATGAAGAAGAGTTCGAGCGAAGGATAAGGATCTATGAATCGCTTGACAGAGACAGAATCAATGATACGGTACACGGTGTGTTCTATGACATCGCAATGTTAAGTATGGACAGTGTGATAAGAGACAGGAGCAGGAAACTGGTTTTAAGATCACTTGATGTGGCAAAAAGACTGTCATGTAAAGGTGTTGTATTCCATACGGGACTTATTTCCGGTCTGGACACAAAAGCATATACCGATCAGTGGCTTGAGGGCATGAGTGAATACCTGCATGAGATCGCCCCGGTATATGAAGATATAGAAATATATATGGAAAATACATTTGAGAGAACCCCGGAGCCTTTTGTAGGTCTTATGGAAAGGACAAGGGATCTTAAGAATGTATCCATATGTCTGGACTATGCACATGCCATGCTTGCTGCTATGGACTCAAAAATATGGTATGAAAAGCTAAAACCTTATATAAGACATATGCATATAAATGACCATGATTTATGCTCGGATCTTCATTTGGCGGTAGGTGACGGGAAGATAGATTACAGTGTATTTAAAAAACTGGCAGATCCGTGTCAAAAAGGAGTTCGTATACTGCATGAAGTGAACGGGTATGAAAAGACATTGAGGTCTCTTGAATATATGGAACAGCTTTAAAGGGAGAGTATTAGGATGAACAGCAATGATGAGCTTCAGGTTATATTGGATATAGGTATAGCGCTGGCAGCGGAAAAGAATCGAAACAAACTGTTTGATATGATCATTACAAGAAGCATGGAGATCACAAACTGCGATGCCGGCACCTTGTACAGATACGTTGATAACAAACTGGAATTCAGAGTAATGAAGACTCTGTCCATGAATGTCAGCAAGGGTGAAAACGGTGAAAAGATAGATCTTCCGCCTGTTGAGATGAGAGAAGAGAATATCTGTGCATATTCTGCGATTCACAGAGAGACTCTCAATATAGCAAATGTGCGCGAAGATACAAGATTCGATTTTTCGGGTCCTAAAAAATATGATGAGATAACTGGATATCATACCGAATCCATGATGGTCATACCTCTGATCGATGATGAAGATGAGGTAGTCGGAGTACTGCAGCTTATCAATGCATTGGATAAAGACGGAAATGTCATACAGTTTGATCCCGTTCAGGAAAAAGTAATATATGCATTGGGCTGTCTGACTGCAATCGCATTATCCAATATGAGATATCAGCAGGAACTTAAAGATCAGATGTGGTCATTTACGGAAGCAATGGCAGCTGCTATCGATGAAAGAACGCCTTATAATGCCAGCCATACGCGAAAGGTTGCGAAATACAGTGGTATGCTGGCTGATTATATAAACGAGCTGCATGAAAAGGGAGAGGAAGAAGAGTATTTTTCTGAAAACAGAAAAGAACAGCTTGTAATGGGAGCTTTCCTTCACGATATTGGTAAGCTGGCAGTACCGCTCGAGGTAATGAACAAGGCGACAAGGCTAAACGGTCATGAAAAGGATATCGAGAAACGTCTTGAGATTTATAAGCTCAAAGCAAAAGTGCTCATGCTGGAAGGCAAAAAGAATGTGGATGAGTATAAAGTATTCGAATCCAATGTTGACGAAGCCATTGAGCTTATGAACAGCGTAAACGGTGCCGGATTCCTCGATGATGAAAAGAGAGCGGCTCTTGAAAAGAGCTTTAAATATGAGTTTACTGATGAGGATGGAGTTACATCTCCGTTCTTTACGGATGAGGAAAAAGAGTGTTTAAGCATAGTAAAGGGTACTCTTACCGCTGAGGAAAGAAAGATAATGGAAAGCCATGTTGAGATTACGGAAAGGATTCTCAGCAAGGTTCATTTTAATAAGTACTTTCAAAACTCCCCGATATATGCAGCACAGCATCACGAATGTCTTAACGGGAAAGGATACCCTAAAGGGTTAACAGCGGATCAGCTGAGTGTGGATTCCAGGATAATGGCAGTGGCTGATATATGCGACGCTCTGCTCGCAACCGACAGGCCTTATAAGAAGCCTATTCCAAAGGAAAAAGCTTTCGATATAATGAGAGATATGGTTAAGGCTGGAAATATTGACGGAAAGTTGGTAGAATATCTCTATGCGTGTCTAGAGTAAAACGTTTTACGCATGTATTTTTGGGAGGATATTTGTTATGGAGGAAAAGAGTTTTTTGAAGTCAAAGAAAGGTAAGGCGATCATAATAGCCGTCATACTGGTTATCATAGGTATAATCCTTGCCCTTCTTTTAAGAAAAGACGGATATCGCAGTATCGCTGTAGAGGCAGTTTCCGGTACCGTTAATGTTATAGGTGAAAAGAATAACGGTCAGGTATACAAAGGACAGAGGCTGTATACCGGAGACGATGTAAGCGTACTGGAGTCATCGGACCTTACTTTGTGTGTAGACAATGACAAGTATGTATATGCAGATCATGATACACACTTTAGACTGGAAGCAAGTTCGCCAAAGGAAAGCAGCAGGATAAAGATAATTGTTGACAGAGGATCAGAACTCAGTGATATAACTGCCAAACTGGGTGTTGATGATACTTATGACGTGGATACTCCAAACTCTACTATGTCGGTAAGGGGTACAACCTTCAGGGTCACTGTTTATAACTGTGAAGACGGATTTGTATACACTCTTTTGGAAGTATCGAAAGGCAGAGTTCTTACAAAGCTTAAAACACGTACCGGTGAATACAACGGAGTTGAGAAGGAGTTCGGACCGGGCGAAAGCGCACTTATAAGAGGTAATGATGATCTGTCCGAGTTTGTTGTAGGTAAGGATGGATCAGAGGTATTGCATCTTGATTATGATAAGCTGCCCGAGGATGCGGTTGACAGACTGATAGCTCTGATCGCGGAACTTTTGGGACAGACAGATGATGATAAGAGTGCGGATTCGGTAACGAAGGAGACGGATACCAAAGTAGAAAACAACAAAACCGACGAAACTGCCAAGGCAGAACCGACACCTGCAGAACACACACATGATCTTGGTGATTGGGAGATCGTAAAGAAGGCAACATGTTCTTCAACGGGACTCAGACAGCGCAAATGTAAAGACTGTGGTGAGGTTGTTGACGAAGAGACTATCGCTAAGACTGATCATACACCCGGTGAATGGACAACCATAAATCCCACATGTGTTGATAACGGACTTAGAACACAAAAGTGTACAGTGTGTGGCACCGTATTGAATTCGGAAACCATAAAGGCAAAAGGACATGTTCCGGGTGAACTGGAGGTCTATGCTGATGCGACTTGTGAAAGTGCCGGAATTTCAGTTAGATATTGTACAGTCTGCAATATGACTCTTGAGACTGGAGTCATACCAATTTTGGATAGTCATGATTATTGGGCTGCAACATGTACAGAACCGGAGAGCTGTAAAGTATGTGGACAGCAACATGGCGGCGCCTTAGGACATGATATGGTGAAACTGGCTGATTTAAATAGCGCCACAATTGGAACATATTATTACTATGTTTGCACTAGGTGTGGATTGGAGGAATATCGAGACCAAAGTGGACAGTTAGTTACACCTTAATAGAAAATTGGTGTTATATAAAAAATTTAAATTCAACTTGCAATAGTACATTCCGTGTGTTACAATAAGCACTCGTGAAATAATATTCCTTGCTCCGAGAGAAACGGAGCCAGAGTCCAAAAGGAGGTAAAGAAGCATGAACAAGTATGAATTAGCCGTTGTTGTCAGTGCTAAGATCGAAGACGAAGAAAGAAACGCTACGATCGACAAGGTTAAAGCCTATGTTGAGAGATTCGGCGGAAAGATCTCGGACGTTGATGAATGGGGTAAGAAGAGACTTGCTTACGAGATTCAGAAGATGCATGAAGGTTTTTACTACTTCATCCATTTCGAGGCAGAGGGAACAGCTCCCGCTGAGATCGAGAGTCGTGTTCGTATCATGGACAACGTAATCAGATTCTTATGCATCAGACAGGAAGAAGCATAAAGGAGAAACTATATGAATAAAGTTGTTCTTATTGGACGTATGGCAAGAGACCCTGAAGTCAGATATTCACAAAACGATACATCTATGGCTATAGCAAGATTTTCACTTGCTGTTGATCGTAGAAGAGTTGCAAACAACCAGGACGGACAGTCAGCAGATTTTATCAGCTGCGTAGCATTTGGCCGTACAGCAGAGTTTATCGAGAAGTATTTTACAAAGGGTCGTCGCATAGGCGTCTACGGACATATTCAGACAGGTAGTTACACCAACAAGGACGGTGCAAAGGTTTATACAACAGATGTTGTTGTAGATGAGGCTGAATTTGTTGACAGCAAGAATGATAATCAGGGAGCAGATACAGGTTTCACAGCTCCTTCAAACAGCCAGCCAGTAGCACCTGCCGGTGACGGATTCATGAATATTCCAGACGGAATAGATGAGGATCTGCCATTCAACTGATGTTTTGTTTAATTTGAACAGGAGGCATTACAATGGCTTTTAATAAGACAGAGCGTAGCGCTGATGGTCCTAAGAGAAGACCCGGCGGTATGCGCAGAAGAAAAAAGGTTTGTGTATTCTGTGGTAAGGACAATACCATAGATTATAAGGATACAGCTAAGCTTAAGAGATATGTGTCAGAGCGTGGAAAGATTCTTCCCAGAAGAATCACAGGAAACTGCGCAAAGCACCAGAGAGCTCTTACTGTTGCTGTTAAGAGAGCACGTCATTTGGCTCTTATGCCTTACACAGCAGAATAAAGTGTTTACTTATCCGGCAGGTACTTATGTATCGGCCGGATTTTTTATCTCTTTACCCGGGATGAAAGTATCGTATAGAAAAAAAGTTATAAAAGTGGTATGATTATTTAGGTATGCGATTAGGGGTTGACATGTGATTACACATATGTTGATGTGATGTTTGGGGTAGTATAAGAGGTTATATGGAATAGTATGAAATCCAGGATAAAGGTTAAGGGTGCGCTGCACCTGTATCTGTATGCTCTTTTATATATTACGATCCTGTTGGCTATAGTTGCGGTCGTGATAGCTTTCTTCCCGCAGTATGCGGGTCTATTGGTCGGACTGAGTGCGATCATCAGTTTTATCATGTTCCTGTTTCTCTATATCAGAAAAGGCAATGTGATAGTGGACGATCTTGTCAGCTTTGCGACGGAGTACGGTCAGGTCCAGAGCAAGCTGCTTCGTGAGATGGAGCTTCCGTATGCTTTGCTTGATGATTCGGGCAAGGTTATATGGAGTAACAGAGCATTTGATGATCTGACACACAAAAAGATCGGTTCAAACAGATCCATAGCATCCATTTTTCCGGAAGCTAGCCATGATAAGTTAAACGGAGAAGAGGATTATGGGGAGTTTCCCATATCATATGAGAACGGTGAATATCTTGCCAGATTCAGAAGAATCGCTCTTGACGGTATGATAAAGCACAGCGATCTTGTTGACAGCGATGACTACGAAGGCTATATGACGGCACTGTATCTGTTTGATGAGACAGCGCTAAGGATAGCTCTTAAGGAGAATGATGACCAGTCTCTTGCTGTGGCTTTACTGTATCTTGATAATTACGACGAAGCACTTGAGAGTATAGAAGAAGTAAGAAGATCCCTTCTTACAGCACTTATAGACGGAAAGATAAACAAGTACATCTCATCTCTTGATGGTATCTCTAAGAAACTTGAGAAGGATAAATTCCTTGTTATCTTAAGAAAGAAATCCGTTAAACAGCTTCAGGACAGCAAGTTTGATATCTTAGATGTGGTAAAGAGCGTAAACATCGGAAATGAGATGAGCGTTACCATAAGCATGGGTGTAGGTCTTGACGGACTTACATATTCTCAGAATTATGAGTTTGCACGAGCAGCTATCGATCTTGCACTCGGCAGAGGCGGTGATCAGGCGGTTGTAAAGACTACCGATAAGATCACATACTACGGCGGTAAGAGTCAGCAGGTTGAAAAGAATACAAGAGTTAAAGCCAGAGTAAAGGCACATGCTCTTCATGAGATCATAACCAGTAAGGACAGAGTTCTTATAATGGGTCACAGACTCGGAGACGTCGACAGTTTCGGTGCATCAGTGGGTATTGCCCGTATAGCCAAGACTTTAGACAGAAAGGCACATATCGTTCTCAATGAAGTATCCGCTTCGTTAAAACCCATGAGGGATCTGTATATGAAGCAGGATGATTTTGAAGAGGATATGCTCGTTACTCCTGAACAGGCAGTCGATCTTGCCGGAACCGGTGCCGTACTTGTTGTGGTCGATGTTAACAAACCGAGTATTACGGAATGTCCTGAACTCTTAAAGATGTGTAAATCCATTGTGGTTTTAGATCATCACAGACAGGGAACGGAAAGCATCGAGAATGCAACTCTTTCATATGTTGAGGCTTATGCATCATCGGCATGTGAGATGGTAACCGAGATATTACAGTATATCTCAGATGGCATAAAGCTTAAGGCTGAAGAGGCTGATATCATGTATTCCGGCATGATGCTTGATACCAATAACTTTATGACAAAGACCGGTGTAAGAACATTTGAGGCGGCAGCATATTTAAGAAGAGCAGGTGCCGATGTATCCCGTGTACGTAAGCTGTTCAGAGATGATGCAAATGCCTATAAGGCAAAAGCAGATACCGTCAGTCATGCAGTAATTTACAGAGATATGTTTGCCATAGCTCCCTGCTCACCGGTTCAGTCGGTTCAGAGTCCCACGGAGATCGGAGCTCAGGCGGCAAACGATCTGTTGAATATCCGGGGTGTAAAGGGAAGTTTTGTATGCACACCATATCAGGACAGAGTTTATATAAGCGCAAGATCCATAGATGAAGTGAATGTCCAGGTTATCATGGAAAGAATGGGTGGCGGTGGTCATATGAATATGGCAGGCGCCCAGATAGAGGGAGTAAGTGTTGATGAGGCCATGGCACAACTTAAATACACTCTTGATACCATGCTGGATGAAGGAGATATCTAGACATAATATAATGAAAGGTAGTAACACATATGAAAGTAATATTACTTGAAGATGTTAAGAGCCTTGGAAAAAAAGGCGATATCGTTGATGTAAACGAGGGCTATGCCCGTAACTGTATATTGAAGAAGAAACTTGGCGTGGAAGCAAACACGGCTAACATGAATGACCTTAAGCTTAAGAAAAACAATGAAGCAAAGGTTGCACAGGAGCAGCTGGAAGCAGCACAGAGCTTTGCAAAAGATTTAGAGAGTAAAGAAGTTATTGTCAGCATCAAAGCCGGCGAGGGCGGAAAACTCTTTGGCTCTGTAACCGCAAAAGAGATAGCACAGGCATTTAAGGATCAGTGCAAGGTTGATATAGATAAAAAGAAGATACAGCTTGCAGAACCCATTAAATCATTTGGAGTATTTGACGTTCCGGTAAAACTGCATCCTCAGGTAACCGGTTCGCTTAAGGTTAAAGTGAAAGAACAGAATTGATATGTCAGAAGAAGCTATTTTACGAAGATCACTTCCCAACAGCATAGAGGCGGAACAGTCAGTCATAGGATCGATGCTCATTGACAGGGATGGAATATCGATAGCATCCGAGATCATTAATTCAGATGATTTTTATAACAGACAGCTTGGCATTATATTTGATTCCATGGTGGAATTATATAATGAAGGCAAGCCTGTCGATCCGGTCACTCTTCAGGACAGATTAAAGGAAAAGGATGTACCGCCGGAAGTCAGCAGTCTGGAATATATAGGTAATATCGTTGCCAATGTTCCGACGGCCTATAATATCAGATATTATGCGCAGATAGTATCGGAGAGATCTACCTTAAGAAAACTCATAAAGCTTATGGGTGAGATCGAGAATGCATGTTACGAAGGCAAAGAGCCTATGGAAGATATCCTGGACAATACAGAGAGAAAAGTCTTTGAACTTGTTCAGAAAAGAAATACCGGCGACATGGTACCGATAAGACAGGTCGTGGTCAATGCACTGGATCGTATTCAGTCCGCATATATGGCCAAAGGAACCGTTACAGGTATACCGACAGGATTTGTCGATCTCGATTATATGACATCTGGCATGCAGCCATCTGACCTTGTGCTCATAGCGGCCAGACCTTCAATGGGTAAGACGGCATTTGTTTTAAACATTGCCCAGCATATGGCTTTCAAAGAGAAGAAGGGCGTAGTCATCTTTTCTCTTGAGATGAGCAAGGAACAGCTGGTTAACCGTATATTCTCACTTGAGTCGAGAGTAGATGCTCAGCATCTTAGAAACGGTAAGCTTGATGACAGTGAGTGGGAAAAACTGGTTGAATCTGCAGGCGTCATTGGGTCATCGAATCTTATAATCGATGATACCCCGGGTATATCGATCGGTGAATTAAGAAGCAAATGCAGAAAATATAAGATGGATCATCCGCTTGATATTGTTATCATCGACTATCTTCAGTTGATGAGCGGAAGCGGAAAAGCAGACAGCAGACAGCAAGAGATATCTGAAATATCTAGATCGCTCAAAGGTCTTGCAAGAGAACTCAATGTTCCGGTTGTGGCACTCAGCCAGCTGAGTCGAGCTGTTGAACAGCGTCCCGATCACAGACCCATGATGTCTGACCTTAGAGAGTCCGGTGCCATAGAGCAGGATGCGGATGTGGTAATGTTCATTTATCGTGAAGATTATTACAAGAAGGATACCGAAAGAAAGAACATTTCCGAGATAATCATCGGCAAGCAGCGTAACGGCCCCATAGGTACCGTAGAACTTGCATGGCTTCCTCAGTATACCATGTTTAAAAATCTGGATAAGAAAAGAAGAGACGAAGAACAATAAAAAAAGATCCCGACCTGACCGGCCGGGATCGATTTGTTTAAGTCTATCCGATTATGCCTCAGAAATAGCGCTTACAGGGCACTGACCTGCACAAGAACCACAATCGATGCAGAGTGTCTCGTCAATTACGAACTGACCATCACCCATGCTGATAGCGCCAACGGGGCACTGTCCTTCGCATGAACCGCAGCTGATGCAAGAATCACCTATACAATATGCCATGATATATATCCTCCTTATGATATGATACACACTTTCCGGGGATACCCGGTACATCTATTCTAATACATTCAATCGGATATAACAAGAAAGTTTTGAAGAGCTAAATTATAACTTTTTTATAAAATTTTTTCGCCAGGTGGCACACAGTATTGACATTAAAGGCACATTTGGTACAATACAGATACCAAAATAAGGTAAACTCTTTTAAGTAAATTACCGAAAAATAATATAAGGAGGTAGAGCCTATGAAGATTGAAAAAGTGAATGACAATCAGATCAGATGCACACTCACCAAGGCAGATCTGGCAGACAGAGAGCTGAAACTCAGTGAGATAGCTTATGGTACGGAAAAGGCTAAGAACCTCTTTAGAGATATGATGCAGCAGGCTGCCATCAAGTTCGGGTTTGAAGCCGACAATATCCCTCTTATGATAGAAGCTATTCCGCTTAATGCGGATTGCATAGTTCTTATCATTACCAAGGTGGAAGATCCTGAAGAGCTTGATACAAGGTTTTCAAGGTTTGCTCCGGATACGGATGAATCTGATGAGGATTTCGATGCCGGTCTTGATTATGATGACACTATAGTTCATTCTACAGACGATGTTATGGATCTGTTCAAAAAGATCAAAAAGGAAGCATCTGATATACTTGAGAAGGCTGCACAGAAAGCCGAACCTGATAAGGTGGAAGAACAAAACGATGAACCTGCATTTGCCAGCAAGATATTCTCGTTTGATTCAATGGCAGCAGTCATCAGACCGAGCGTTGCTCTGACCGGAGTATATGATGATAAGAATTCTCTTTATAAGGATGTCAAATCCGGCAGATATATGCTGGTTATCAACAAGACAGACAGTCCTACTGAGAATTTTAATAAGGCATGCAATATACTTTCAGAGTACGGAAAGCTTGAAAGACTTCTTCCTACAAGCGAGTATTATTTCAAAGAACACTTTGATTGTGTAATAGAGGATGATGCCATACAGGCACTTTCAAAAGTTTTATAAAATGAAAAATCCCGGTCACCCCGGGATTTTTTATTGCACATTTATGAACTTATCAATATGCTTCGATCGCTGCCATAAGATCGTCGATGCTTATGCCATGAACCATGGCTGCTTCTTCAAGGCTCTCACCCTGTGAAGCGGGACATCCAAGACAGTGCATTCCGGCTTCCATAAGAACCGGTGCAACCTGAGGATTTGATCTTAATATATCACCAATAGTCATATCTTTTGTAATTCCTGTCATGATATTGTACCTCCGTATATTTAAGTTTAAATCAACTTATCATACTTTTGAATAAAAGGCAAATAGATATTGTATCTTATAAAATACAAAGAAAAGCCTTATATGCGTGTTTGTATGCAAAAAAGAACAAGGTAACCTGTTGAATTTAAAATCACAGGCACTTATAATTGAACTACGACACGAAAGTAATACATAAAACTTTTAAATTTTTATTTTTATAGGAGGCATAGCAAAATGAGACCAGAATGGACAGATTTTGTAGGTGGCAAATGGGAAGAAGAAATCAACGTGCGTGATTTCATTCAGAAGAATTATACTCCTTATGACGGAGATGAGAGTTTCCTTGCAGGACCTACACAGAACACAAAAGATTTGTGGGCACAGGTATTGGATCTTCAGAAGAAGGAAAGAGAAGCCGGCGGTGTTCTTGATATGGACACAAAGGTTATCTCAACAATCACTTCTCATGGACCCGGCTACCTTGACAAGTCAAAGGAAAAGATCGTAGGTTTCCAGACAGATAAGCCTTTCAAGCGTTCAATGCAGCCTTACGGCGGTATCAGAATGGCAGAGAAGGCATGTGCAGACAACGGATACACAGTAGATCCTGAAATCAGTGAGTTCTTCTCAGTTCATCGTAAGACACACAACGCGGGTTGTTTCGATGCTTACAATCCTGAGATGAGAGCTTGCCGTTCATCACACGTAATCACAGGTCTTCCGGATGCATACGGAAGAGGACGTATCATCGGTGACTACAGAAGAATCGCTCTTTACGGTATCGACAGACTTATCGAGGATAAGGAAG